>ULPA01045346.1_pt1 | contig 25248 bp, 10 predicted proteins | sample 1953061 | NCBI WGS metagenome assembly ULPA01 (sample SAMEA4835617, study PRJEB28245) | human gut metagenome | biome: gut microbiome; material: fecal sample | place: Denmark | collected 2008
ATAATATCTCCGCGGGATGCTATAGTTAAAGTTGCCTTATCATCAATCTGCACAAGCGATTTGCATATTATAAGAGGTTTCGTACCGCAGGCTAAAGATGGTATTATACTCGGGCATGAGTTTGTAGGGGAGGTTGTAGAAACCGGAAGTGAAATTACAAACTTGAAAGTTGGAGATAGAGTCTGCGCGAACTGTGAAACTTTTTGCGGTGAATGCTATTTTTGCAAAAAAGGGTTTATAAATAACTGCGTCAACGGAGGCTGGGAGCTGGGGTGCAAAATAGATGGATGTCAGGCAGAATATGTCAGGGTTCCGTTTGCTGACACAGGACTTACAAAACTGCCTGATAACGTAACTTATGAAAACGCTCTTTTTGTTGGAGATATTCTTTCAAGCGGATACTTCGGAGCTGAGATGTGTGAAATACAGCAGGGAGACTGCGTTGCTGTTATAGGAGCAGGCCCTGTCGGACTTTGTTCTATGGCCTGTGCTAAGACTTTCAATGCAGGAAAAATTATTGCAATTGATATTGATGATTATCGTCTTAATCTTGCTCTAAAACTAGGTATTGCGGATTATGTATTAAATTCCCAAAAGTGTGATATAGAGAAAGAAATTAAAAAGCTTACTGAAAACAGAGGCGCAGATTCTGTTATAGAGGCTGCCGGAGGAAAAAACACTTTTGAAACTGCCTGGAAAATTGCACGCCCTAATGCGATTGTTGGAGTAGTTGCAATGTATGAGGAAAACCAGATTTTACCTTTGCCTGAAATGTACGGCAAAAATTTGACTTTCAAAACAGGTGGAGTTGATGCTGTTCATTGTAAAAAACTAGTTGAGATGATTTCTAAAGGTATTATCAATACTGATTTTCTTATAACTCATACATTTCAGCTGGATGAGATTGAAAAAGCATACAAATTCTTCGAAACTAAGTCTGATAACTGTTTAAAGACAGCAATTAGATATTAGTATTTAACAGACCTTAGAACCAGCGGTCCTTTATCAAGCGGTTCAGTTACTTCTAGCTGAATAACGTCAGATTTATTGTCCGGCTGTTCCTTAATTACATTTTGAACATTTACAGCAGCGTCATTTGATGTATCCAGTTCAATAACATTTTGAACGACATCATAAGTTTTTTCTGGAGCAGATACCGGTTTATCTTCTATATCAGGAAGAAGTTCAAATTTTTTGACCGCAGGTTCTGCCTGCACCATATCTGTGTGGTGTCCAAATTCAAGAGCCCATCTTAACCCGAGATTTAAAGTTATACCGTTTCTGCCGCCGCTCTGAAGCATTGCAGAACCAAATGCCATAAAGTTATCCTTAAATACTTTTTGAATACCTACACCATATTGAACAAATGGTTTAATACTCATTTCCGGAAGTCTGACATTGTCTGCCATTACCCTTGATTTATCCATAAAGTTCATTACTGCATTAGCAGCTATGTATGGCTGCCAGCCGTTTTTAGTATTCGCAATAAATTTTACACCTGGCGCAACCTGAATTGCGTGCAGAGGATCAGAGTCGATTTTTGCACCGGCTGAATTTTTGTAATCAAAGGTATTTATAAATGTGTATGCCAGCATTAAGTTCGGTTGAATTATAAATTTTCCATCTTTAAATTCCAGATTGTAACCCGTTTTATTTCCGACGCCTGCCATAAGCATTACAGCATCTTCGTGACCGTACATTGTAGAAATATCAGACAGATTTGCTCCTGCACTTAGTGTTGTTGCATTGAAGAAGTTGCCTTTGTATAAAGTTACAGTACCGCCGAGCACACCGCCGTTTTGGCTTATACCGATATTTTTATAATCAATACTAGCTCCGTTATAACCGCCGTAACCTGTGAATGTTCTTGCCCAGCCGTGTTTCCATTCTTTGATTGGCGTATCAAAACCAAACAGAGAACCGTAAGTTATACTATTAACTTTTGGCCCGTCTTTCAGAGGAATATTTTCAAAGCTTACGTATGGTTTATACCAGGTACTTACCTGTTCCTGTAGTTCAATATTTTCACCAGTATCTTTTATACCGGCAATCGCAACTTTATTTTTATTAATTTCTGCCATACGTACATGTTTTGGCATCAGCATAAAGTTGTCGCTATTCTGGAAAGCATAGTTAAATGTCTGGTTCATCTGTGATGCCGCAGCAGCCTGAGCCGCAACTGCACTGCCTAAAACAGAAGGGTTAAATGCATCGCTTGGATTTGACGGGTATTCTATCTTGCCTGTATCAGGGTTAAAGTACCCGCCTCTTACAAAGACCATATCGCCGTCTCTGTAATTGTAGCTCGCACCAAATTGATATACAGGAGTATAAACTGTTTTCTGACCGTGATATTTTACATTTTCTGCGAAAGATTCGTCAGCAAACGGAATCTCAACCATAGTTATATTATTTGCAATATTATTTAATACGTTTATTGAATTGAGATTTACGACTGTACCTTCACCTGCCTGAGCGTATTCATCGGCTGTAATACGGCCCATTGTATTTGTTGTAAAATCTACTGCTGCAGAGTTAATATTTACTGTACTTCCGTCATTTAATTCAAATTTAGTAAAATGCAGAGGGTTTGTAGTTAAGTTACCGATATTCATTGTACTCTGATTCAATACTAGCGAGTCATTTACTGCTGCATACGGATTATAGAGATTAACTGTACTATCCTGGGCAATTATATCCTGATTTTCTACAAGGACAGCAGGGGTGAATACTGTATCTTTAAGATTTATTGTACCGCGTTCTTCTGTCGTAATCTCGTTAACGTTAAATGTTGATTCATTAACATTTATTGTGCCGAGGTTAGTTATTTTGGATGTATCCATATCGCCGGTAACAGTCATAACTTCATCATTGTAGATATTTTCAACAATCAAGTTACCTGTAATATCTGCACTGCCTTCTGTATTAGTAATTTCTTTTACTGTTGTATTACCTTTGATTATTGCTGTACCGGTATTAGAAATTGTAGTTACCTTAACATCATTGTTAATCAGCATATTGCCGTCGTTATCAATTTTGTCTGCATATACGGAGCCGTCTACCGTAATTTCACCATCTTTTTCATTTTTTACGGTTTCTTTTACTGCAATATCGCCTTCTGCCTTTATGTTTCCACTGTTGGTAATATTATCAGCTGCAGTATTTCCTTTGATATCAATATCTGCCTTGTTTTCAAAATCTTTAACAGTCATTAAAGAACCGTCAAAAGATAGTTTTGAATTATTGGTAACATTGGCAAGCTCTACTACGCCAGTCATGTTCAAATCATTATTGTTAATAATATCTTTATCGGTTTTGACATTATTAAGGTTCAATATACCTTTGTTATCTGTAGCCTCATCATTGTTATTAGTAATATTAATGTTTGAAATAGTTACATTTTGATTTTCGTTCACAGATGAAAGGAAGTCTTTGTTATTTACATCAAATGTATTGTTTGCTCCGTTTATAGTAAGGTTTATCCCTTCAAGTTCAGAAACATCTTTTGACAAGATTGTTGTTGAATCATCTACAAAAGTAAATATTTTGTCTTCTTGTTCGGTAAGACCAGACCAGATTGGTGTTTCGTACTCAGCCCAGGCAACAAATGTATCCTGAAGACCACGGATTTCTAAACTGTCATTTTTCGTTGTTGTAGAGGCAAGCCCAAATTCTTTTGCCAGAATAATATCGCTAGTCATAATTGCTTCTGCTTGATTTAAGACTTTAGAATTATCATAATCAAGCTGAGGTGCGTCAGAAGTTGCTGATTTTATTATTTGCAAAATGTATTTTTCATTCATGTCGCATTCGTTACTAACATTTATTGAAGATATATAAATTGTACCGCTTCCTCCGTTTTCAAGCGTGAAAGTATCAGCATTCTGTTCTTCTTTTGTTAGTGTAACATCGATTGAATATCTGGAATCAGCGGAGGAATGAAGTTCATCCATTACATAATCTGTATAGACCCCGTCTTTTGTATTAATTGTACTTCCATTAGTTACATTTAATACAGAGTTATTTAATACATTTGAATTGTTTCCAAAATTCATTGTTGAACTATCTGCCGTAATGTTTTGGTTACTGATTTCACCGTTTGTAGTAAAGCTTGAATTTGTTATATTAATATTACCTGTTCCAGTAATTGTATTATCAAGAGTAAATGCTGAATTTGTTATATTTATTTGGGAATTATTTAATATATCACCAACCCTGTCTGTACCATTACTAAGAGCTATAGTTCCTTCGTTTTTAATATAGTCAGCATTCAAACCATTGTAAATTACAGCGTTTTTAGTATTTGTAAAACTGGTAATTTCTGCACCGTTATTAAGAGTTAATGTACCGCTGTTTACAGCACTATTCAAATCTGCATAACCTAAAACCGTTAATTCATTAGAGTTATCCACTATGCCGGCAGAAGTAAGAGTCCCTGAAATACTTGCAATTCCGCTATTTGTAAAATTCTGAATTTCTGAATTATTTTGTACAGTTAAATTTCCGCTGTTATTTACTCCAAGTGAAATTAACTGACCGACAACAGAAATATCATTAGTGTTTATAATGTTGTATGCCGATGTCAGATTGCCGCCAACATTAAGTGTACCATCATTGATTAAACCATTTGAGTTTCCATCATCAGTTATTATGCCTGTTACGTCAAGGTTTCCAGCAATATTTATAGTTCCTGTTTCTTCGTTTACCAGACCGTTGACCTCTGCATTATTACCTGCAATCAGAGTTCCGCTGTTTGTTAAATCTTTTGCGTTTACATCACCTTCAACATTAAGAACACCGGAAGTCGTTATATTTTCTGTTGTTATCAGATTACCTGTAACATTTACGTTTGCTTCATCTCCTACATTAAAGTTTCCTGTATTAATAATTTCCTTTGCTGAAGCAGTTCCGATAACATCTAAATCACCAGTATTGTTTATAGTATTTTCAACAGTAAGATTTCCGCTAATATCCATATCACCATGGTTTGTAACATTTTTAGCATTCACATCACCTGTGATATCAAATATTTTATTTTCATTGTTAACTATATCATTTGCGTTTAATATACCTGTAATGTAGACTTCACCGTTATTTGTAAAATCACTTACATCAGCACCGCTCTGGAAAGTTATAATACCGCTGTTTTCAATATCCTTAGAAACTACATGTCCTACTACTGTTAATGAATCGGTATTAGAAATATTTCCCGCTGCGGTTAATGAACCATTAATAACAGCATTTCCTGAATTTGTTAAATCTATTGTTGAAACACTTCCGCCTGCATTAAGAGTTTTTGTATTAGTTATAGACCCGTCCGTTGTAAGATTATTAGTAACAGTGAGTTCATCTTTATTAATTACATTACCTGTTGATGCAAGGCTGCCTTCAACAGTCATTTGTTTATTGTTAACAACATTATTTGTATTTGCATTGCCTGTTATTTTAACGATATTATCATTTGTTAAATCATGAATATCAGCTCCGTTTTTCAGAGTCAAAGTTCCGCTGTTAGTAACATCATTTAATCCTGCCTGTCCTTCAACGGTCAGGACATCAGTGTTGTTCAGAATACCTGTTGAAATCAAATTTTCGCTAATATTTGCAATTCCATTATTTGTAAAATCAACAGTTGTTAAAGTACCTGTCACATCGAGAGCAGCGCTGTTTAAAATCAACACTTCTGCTGCGGCATTTCCTGTGATATCCATATCACCTTTATTGTTAATATTTTGAGCAATAACATCACCGGTAATATTGAATATTTTTTCTTCGTTGTTTGTAATATTATTAGCGATTGTACTGCCTGTAATATATGCACTGCCGTTGTTTACAAAATCATTAATTTCTGCACCGTTACCGAATGTTAATATTCCGCTGTTGGTAACATCCTCTACAATTACCTTTCCAACAACAGTAATAGTATTCGTATTTGAAACATCACCGGAAGCGGTTAATGTTCCGCCTACACTAACGCTTCCTTCATTGGTTAAATTTGCTGCTGATACAGAGCCTGTAACGTCAAGCGTTTTGGATGTTGTTATATTTCCGGCAACATTCAAGTCTTTTTTAACAGTTAATGTATCAGTATTTTTGACATCAACAGCAACACTAAGATTGCCGTCAACGCTCATCTGTTTGTTATTAATGATATTATTTGCATCAGCATTACCTGATATTAAAACAGTATTTTCATTTGTTAAATTATGAATATCCGCATCATCTTTAAGAGTCAAAGTTCCGCTGTTGGTAACATCATGTAGGTTTGCCAAACCATTAACGGTTAATGAATTTGTGTTATTTAAATTTCCAGTTAAGGTGAGTTCTTCTCCGACAGATGCACTGCCTGTATTTGTAAAATCTTTACCTGTTACAGAGCCGGTTACATCTAAAGAACCGCTGTTTGTAATTAAAAGTTCTGTTTCTGTATTACCGTAAATATCCATATCACCTTTGTTGGTAATATTCTGAGCATTTACATCGCCTTCTGCGTTAAAAATATTTCCTTCATTATTTGTAATATTTTCTGCGGAAGTCTTACCTGTAATATAAGCATTACCGCTGTTAACAATGTCTTCCAGCTCTGCTCCGTTTTTGAGAGTCAGAGTTCCGCTGTTGGTAACATCTTTTGCAGATAGTTTGCCATTAACAGTTAACTCATTTGTGTTAGTAATATTATTTGCCGCTGCAAGAGTTCCGCCAATATTGGTTTTACCGTCATTAGAAAGATTGTTAAGTGCAGCATTATTGTCTATCTGCAAACTGCCTGTAGTTACATTTACCTCTCCGTTTCCGGTTAAAGTTCCAATTGCATAGCTGCTGTCAGCATTTCCGGAAGTCGATAATACTGCTCCATTTGATAAATTCAAAGTACTTACGATATCTGCACCGTCTTTAAAAGTCAAAGAGTTTGCAACATAAGTTGTTCCGTTGCCTGATACGGTTTTACCAATTGAACCTGAAAGATTTAAGGTTTTATTATTCTCAATTGTACCTGTCAGGTATTCACCCTTAGATGTTAAAACACCGTAGTTGATAACATTACTAATATTATTGTTATTAGTAAGATTTCCGGAATCTTTAATTATAACATTTTGAGAAATAATATCATTATTGGTAACATTGCCGGCAATACCAAGTGAACCTGTTCCAATTACCTGATGAGTTAAAGAACCGCCTGTTAGAGTAAGTATACCTTCGTTTGTTACAACACCGCCTACATTATCAGCATTTATTGTCAAATCCCCGACAGCTGTAATTAAAATTGCCTGTGATATTGCAGAATTAGATGTTACCTCGCCGACAATATTGGTTGTGCCTGAGCCGGAAACAACTTTGTTCAGAGTTCCGCCATTGAGAATTAAATCGCCGGAGTTAGCTACGTTGCCGCCCACATTAGAAGCATTAATCGTCAAACCGCCTGTCGAAGTTATTGATATTGCCTGTGAGATAGCTGAATTAGAAGTCACATCACCCGTAATGTTTGTTGTACCGGAACCCGATACGACTTTGGACAATGTTCCGCCAGATAAATTTAATGTATTATTATTTGTTACGCTTCCTTTAATATTGCTTGCATCACTTGTTATTGTACCTGCGTTAGTAATTGTTCCGCTGTCTGAACCTAGAGCGGCATTGTTAGTTAAAGTAACGCCAGAACTAACATTTACCTTTTGACTTATTCCGCCATTGTTTGTTGCATTGGCACTGATTGTTGTAGTTCCTGAGCCGGAAACTGCTTTACTTAATGTGCCGCCGGAGAGGTTAAGGGCGTTGTTATTGGTTACTGCTCCCTTAATATTGTTTGCATTGGTATTAATTGTTCCTGCGTTGGTAATTTTTCCGTTATCAGAACCTAATGCGGCATTGTTAGTCAATGTAACACCGCTATTTACATTTACACCTTGATTAATGCCGGCATTGTTTGTTGTATTACCGCTAATGGTGGTTGTACCGTTTCCGGATACGGCTTTTGACAATGTTCCGCCGGAAAGATTTAAGGCATTATTATTTGTCACTGTACCCTTAATATTGCTTGCATTTGTATTAATTGTGCCTGCATTCGTAATTTTTCCGCTGTCTGAACCCAATGCAGCATTGTTCGTTAGAGTTACACCATTATTGATATTTACCCCCTGATTAATGCCCGCATTATTTGTTGTATTGCCGGTAATATTGGTTGTACCGGAGCCTGATACAGCTTTTGATAATGTTCCGCCGGAAAGGTTTAAACTGCCGGAGTTTGCAACAGTACCTTTGATGTAATCAGCATTACTATTAATGGTTCCGGCATTCGTGATTGCCCCGCTATCGGATCCTAATGCGGCATTGTTAGTAAGAGTGACGCCATTATTAACCTTTACACCCTGATTAATGCCGGCATTATTTGTAGTATTGCCGGTAATGGTGGTTGTACCGCTCCCGGATACGGCTTTATTTAAGGTTCCGCCGGAGAGGTTTAAACTGCCGGAGTTTGCAACAGTACCTTTGATGTAATCAGCATTACTATTAATGGTTCCAGCATTGGTAATTGCTCCGTTTGCAGAGCCCAGAGCCGCATTGTTAGCTAAAGTAACACCGCTATTTACTTTTACAGCCTGATTTATACCGCCGTTATTTGTAGTATTGCCGGAGATGGTGGTTAAACCTGCACCGGATACTACTTTAGACAACGTTCCGCCGGTTAGTATCAAGTCACCGGCATTGGTTACAGCACCGCCGATATTTCCTGCACTAATAGTTAAGTCACCGGCTGCAATTATATTAATTGCCTGTGATATAGCTGAATTGGAGGTTACTGCACCGGTAATATTTGTTGTACCGGAGCCGGAAACTGCTTTACTTAATGTGCCGCCGGATAAGTTTAATGTGTTGTTATTGGTTACAGTTCCTTTAATATTACCTGCATTACTTGTAATAGTACCCGAATTGGTAATTGCACCATTTTCTGAACCCAGAGCTGCATTGTTGGTTAAAGTAACGCCAGAATTTACACTTACACCCTGATTGATACCGGAATTATTGGTTGTATTGCCTGTGATAGTTGTTTTTCCGGAACCGGATACCACTTTGCTTAATGTTCCGCCAGTGAGTATCAAATCTCCGGCGTTTGTTACTGCTCCGCCTATATTGTTGGCATTGATAGTAAGATCACCCGCTGCAACTACATTAATTGCCTGTGATATAGCTGAATTGGAGGTTACGGCTCCGGTGATATTTGTGGTTCCTGCACCTGAAACTGCTTTGCTCAATGTTCCGCCGGAAAGATTTAATGTATTATTATTAGCAACAGTTCCTTTGATATTACTTGCATTGGTATTAATTGTACCGGAGTTGGTAATTGTCCCGCTATCTGAGCCCAATGCAGCATTGTTAGTGAGAGTAACTCCGCTATTGACTGTTACACCCTGATTAATACCGCCGCTGTTTGTTGTATTACCGCTAATAGTGGTTTTGCCGGAACCGGATACCGCTTTTGACAATGTTCCGCCGGAAAGATTTAAACTGCCTATATTAGATACAGTGCCTTTAATGTTATCAGCACTGCTGTTAATAGTTCCAGCGTTCGTTACGCTTCCACTTGCAGAACCAAGAGCTGCATTGTTTGTAAGAGTTATACCGCTATTAACTTTTACACCCTGATTAATACCGGCACTGTTTGTGGTATTACCGGTAATTGTAGTTAAACCTGCACCTGAAACTGCTTTAGATAAAGTTCCGCCAGTTAATATCAAATCTCCGGCGTTAGTTACTGCTCCACCTATATTTCCGGCATTTGCAGTTAAATCACCGGAAGAAGAAATTGAGATTGTCTGAGAAATTGCTGAATTTGCAGTTACGGCTCCGGTAATACTAGTTGTACCAGCGCCGGTTACACCTTTGGTTAATGTTCCGCCAGTGAGTATTAAATCTCCAGCATTGGTTACGGCTCCGCCTATATTTCCGGCATTTGCGGTTAAATCACCAGATGCCGCAATTGAGATTGCCTGAGAAATAGCAGAGTTTGCAGTTACGGCTCCGGTAATACTGGTTTTGCCTGAGCCGGTTACGGCTTTGGATAATGTTCCGCCATTTAAGATTAAATCACCTGCGTTTGTAACATTTCCACCAACATTGCTTGCACTGATAGTTAAGTCACCTGCTGATGCAATTGAAATTGCCTGAGAAATAGCTGAATTAGATGATACAATTCCGGTAATATTTGTTGTTCCGCTTCCGGAAATTGCTTTTGCAAGAGTTCCGCCGGATAAGTTAACAGTATTGTTATTGGTTACTGCACCCTTAATATTGCTTGCACTTGTATTAATCGTACCGGAGTTAGTAACAACTCCGCTGTCTGAACCCAATGCGGCATTGTTAGTTAAAGTAACACCGCTATTTACATTTACCTTTTGACTTATTCCGCCATTGTTTGTTGCATTGGCACTGATTGTTGTAGTTCCTGAGCCGGAAACGGCTTTGCTTAATGTGCCGCCGGATAGGTTAAGAGCATTGTTATTGGTTACTGCCCCCTTAATATTGCCTGCATTTGTATTAATTGTTCCTGCGTTTGTAACTTTTCCGCTATCAGAACCTAATGCAGCATTGTTAGTCAAAGTAACACCGCTATTTACATTTACACCTTGATTAATACCAGCACTGTTTGTGGTATTTCCTTTAAGCGTTGTTGTACCTGAGCCTGATATTGCTTTGCTCACAGTTCCTCCGCTCAAAGATAAATTTCCAGAGTTTGACACAGCACTTGTTATACTATTGGCAGACATTGAGGCACTGCCCTGAGTGCCTATAGTCAGGTTTGCATTGACCTTACCCGTATCAGACACATTTAATGAACCATTATTAACATTTACAGTGTTTTGAGTAATAGAAACACCATTAGCAAGCGTTAGGTTTGCTCCGTTATTTACATTTGTTGAACCTGTTCCAGAGATTCCGCTGTTTAAAGTATTTGTTCCGCCAGTTACATTTAAAGTACCTGCATTTTTAATTGCAGCATTCGAATTTGATGATGCAATGGTTACATTAGACAAATTTGTTGTACCGCCGGAAGCATTAACAACTGAACCTTCAGAGTTTACTGCATTGGTAATGTTAACATTAGAAAGAGAGAGAGTTTTTCCGTTTGAAAGTTCAAAACCAGTCTTGCCATTCATATTTATAGTAGATTTGGAAGAACCGCTTGCAACACCATTTACATTTGATACACTTCCAGCCGTTGCACCTAGATTTTCACCGACCGTATAAGTATTAGAAGCGGCATCAAACTGGAAATTTTTAGTTTCTGTTGTATCAAGCTGATTCCATAATCTCAGAGTATCTCCCTGAACACTGTAGCCGTTTCCAGAAATTTCTGATGTTGTTGTATAAGTTATACTATCCCTGTTCGTATCAGTTGTAGTAAGACTTAATTGTCCATATACTTTTACAATTTGATCAAGCTGGGAATATACAGCTGACCAGTTCGTATTTGCTAAAATCGCATCTTTTGTAGCGGTTTCAGTTTCTTTAAGCAAATTTCTAGATGTTAAAGAACTATTTAACGCCAGGTAAACACTGCTTCCGCTTCCATTTTTAAGAACCTGAACAGTAACCGAACCATCTTCTAAAGGAATATCAGTTAAATCAACATCGTTAATATAGACATAACCGGAGCCATTCGATATCGTCAGGGTATCAGCTTTTTGATTTGCTAAATCTACGTCGAGTTCCCATTTTGCACTAGAAGATGATGATAAATAATTAATATTATAATTATTTATCTCATTATCCTGAAGATTAACCGTACCACTGTTCGTATATAATCTTGAAGTTGTATCTGCAAAAGTATTTGTACCAAATGTTAGATTTGTATAATTTAACCGCGCTTCAGCGTTTTTTACGACACCATTCAAATTGATTTGTCCAGTTGAGTCACCGGTTAAATATAACTGATGAGTGTAATTAGATTGACCTGTAATCGTATCATCAACAATTATATTACCGTTATTTTGTGCAGTAAGAGTAAGGTTTGTCCCTGAGCCTTGCAGCCAAACAGCTTGCGACTCTTTCGGTCCATCTCCGACCTGTACATAGTTGCCGGAAAATTTAGAGGTTCCGTTATCAGCAATAATGTTTAAATCATAAGTTGTATAAATCGCTCCGCCTTGAGCAGTACCACCTTCTTCTGCATGCGCATAATTATCGATAAAGCTTACATTCTTGATGCCATTTGATATGTTTGATGTGTTATATAAAGCACCACCATACGCATTATTACCTTGAACATAGTTACCTGAATAAGTTCCGTTAGCCAAACCGTTTGCAACCGCTGTATTATAAATAGCTCCCCCGCTGGCATCACCTCCGGTAACAACGTAGTTATTGACAAAATCACCTGAAATAAGTCCAATAGCATTAGAATTGTTAATATTGTAGATTGCACCGCCTGCTGAATTACCAATCGCATAAACATAGTTACCAATAAAATCTGCTGTTATTGAACCTATTTTTGCGTAACTATTTGAATTATTATAAATCGCACCGCCAAAAGCTCCGCTTGCAGAGGATACAGCATAGTTATTACTAAAACTGCCTGTTATACTATCAATTGAATTATTATTATAAATAGCCCCGCCCTGTGCCTCTCTTGAAGCTTCAACGTAATTGCCGACAAAATCACCGGATACATTACCAATACCATTAGAACTATTGCCACTAGAATAATATGTATTGTAAATAGCTCCGCCTTGCGCCTGATAATTAGCGGAAGAAGCATAGTTACTAGAAAAATCAGCACTTATATTGTTTATCTTATAATTGCTATAACCGTTGTGAAATATTGCACCGCCTTGTGCGACACCTTGATTTGCGACAGCATAGTTACCTGTAAATGTAGAATCTGTTATGCCGTTTGTTATAGCTCCTTCATTATAAATTGCACCACCTTGAGATCTATTACTTGTAGACTGTTCTAACTGAGTATCAGTAGTTACATAGTTACTGTTAAAATCACCGGTTATTCCTGCAATTGTTGCTCTGGTACTATTATAAATACCACCACCCATTGCATGCAAATCTGCTGCTGCATAGTTGCCTGTAAAATCACCTGTGATTGTTCCAATAGTACGATTAGTATAGTTATATATAGCACCGCCGTATGCGTATGTAGAAACTGCAGTACTGGAACTTGCACTCCCTCCCTGACCTGTGGCTAGAACATAGTTGCCAATAAAATTACCTACAATATTTCCCATTGTGTTTTCATTGTAAATTGCACCGCCATAAGCATAAGAGTATGCTCGTGCATATTCACCATAGTCGTAATCTGTTGATGTAGATTCAGACTCATAAGCATGTGCACTGGCACTGGCACTGGCATTTGACCACCATCCGTCACGCCACGGGTGGTAGTCTCTGTCAGAGTTAGAATCATAATCAGAATAGCCGCCTGACGCTGTTGCACTGGCAGATGCAGAAGCTGAACTTGATTGTGTTTCATCCAGTGGATTATATGTTGTTGCAGAAGCAGACGCTTCTGCTGTTGCAGTACCGCCGACAGCTGTAGCAGTACCGCCGTACTCGTCGCTATAACCGTGAACTGCTGTACCGCCTTTTGAATGAGCTTGTGCATAGTTTCCGACAAAATCACCCTCAATATCCCCCATAGTACCTTCGTTACTTATGGCACCGCCGCGAGCGTAAGCATAACCATCTGCTCGCGCCCATACGCTGGTTGAAGCAGTCGCACTCGCTGATGCATCTGCACTTGCGCTAGCGCTGGCATAGACATTATTATCACTGTCAGTGGTTTGTGTACTTTCGTCAAAGTCAGAATCATATGCATCACCGCCATACGCAGATGCTGAGCCCCCTTCGGCATAAGCATAACCTCCTTCTGCGTATCCGCCGTTACCTTGAGCATAAACATGGTTCTTAACAAAATTCCCTTTTACACTTCCAAGATAGCTTGTATTAGCAATAGCACCGCCATAGGCATTTGCTGTACCGTCAGCAGAACCTTCAGCCGTAGCTGTAGCATCAGCATGTGCACTGGCATCCTCATTAGATGAACCTGAACCGCCGGAATCAGAAGCTGTACCGCCATATGCATATGCAGAACCGCCATAACCTTTGCCCGCTGTAACTCTCTGGTCTACGTAATTTTCTTTAAAATCAGCAGTTATATTTACAGATGAATTATTGGATGTATTATAAATTGCACCGCCCTTAGATGTTCTGGTTATATTGTTATATCCATCCTCATAATTTGTTGCGTCTGCATCAGAACTGCCGGAAGAGCCAGTTACACTCGAATCACCGCCATATACGCTGCTGGTATCTACATAATTTTCAACTAAGCTTTTTCCACTAAAAACCTTATTTGTTACATCCGCTGATGCAATAGAAGTAAGTCTTGAGCCCGCCGCTATATATCCTGACGGAGATGTATAAGTATATTTCAAATACTTAACTTGATTATTCGGTAATTTGATTTGTATTGTATCTGTACCTGCTGAAGAAACCTCTGTCCAGCTTATATTTGAAGAGGTTCCGGTATTTGCTGCATTCAGGGTAATTTTATAATAATGTACTGTTACAGAACCGTCTGCATTAACTGTTTCCTGTTTATAGTTATAATCGCCTGATGTCCCCTCCACAACATTATATAAAGCATTAGCAGCATATCCAGAAGGCTTTCCCTGCCCGAATTTAACATTAATTCTATCCTTAAACTTAAAAGTTCGAGCATCACCAATATCAGTATCACCCTGTGTTCTGCCAGTTCCGATTGCATAAGATTGCTGACTGTTACCCACAAAACATATACCAGCTAATACTGCGATTATAATCTTTCGCTGCCGAGATAAATCACGGGCAGAAAGATTGTTTACGCTCTCTACCTTGTCTTTCATGATACACCTAATAACTTCATTGTTCGTATTATCTATAACGGCAACATGATGGTAAAACTTTAATAATTTTTTAAAAATTTTACAAAAGTTTACATAAAATTCACAGGAATTTTCTTCTTATTTGTATAAAGGCCAAAACTCTTTATTTAAGCTCTTATAACAATTAATTTCTTATATAACATTTTGCATAAAATGTATTGTTTATTTTTTTTTATATACGCCTGTTAAAGCATTTTTTTTAGTTTTATGAATAAAATTTTACAAAACTTAATGATATCTATAAAGCTTATTATTACTAAAATATAGGTTATATTAATTAAATTTTTACATAACATTTTATGCAAAATGTTATAGAATTAGACGCAAAGCGGTTTTAGCGGCTCAAGACAGGTTAGTAGTTTTAAAAGCAGCGTTCAAAATTCCTACGTGCGTAGCACACTCCCTTGCGAAGCTATACTCAATCTGATATCATGAAATAAAGAATAGTGAGGATTTATGCCCTCAAAAAAGTTAAAACGAATAACCTCTCAGAATTATTTAAAATACTATTACGATATCCCTTATGAAGGTAAGACTTCTGCTGGTAAACCTTTGCGCAGATTAAAGAATATAACGTGCCCTTACCGCGGAATTAAAATTATTCCTAGCGAAACTATTAAAAGTTTTGAGAAGGGTTTATCAAGATGTAAAACTGCTGAGGATGCTGTTGAGCTATTATCTATATATCAGACTAACCTCTTGTCTGTTGAAAAATCAGTACTTGCTATTTTTAAAGACTTTTCAATGCTAAACCCTGATGATAATCTTCAAAACTGCCTCCAGATGATTAAAAATAATTGTTTAACAAGGCTAAAACTTGAAGAGTTTGAGGTTCTGGATGATGTAGATGCCCTCACAAGAAGATTATCTCCTCAAACAGCTTTAAAAATAAGAACAAAAACAACAAAATGCCGTCAGATAATCATAAGCAACAACAAACATGATACTTTCAAACGAAAAACTTTTTTAAATTCACTTGAAGAAATAATCCCCAAAGAAAATGAGCGAGAGATTTTTAATGACATAAAAAACAAGGCTCTATTTCTTCCAACCTCTGAAAGTAGCCGTAATGCGTTTATAGTTAAATATTCTAAAAGAAACCAGATAGAAATTACCCGCCGTTTATTCATAGCATCTACAGGTTCTATTGAACATGTAACTCCGGCCTCAAATGGGGGACTTAATACAATAGGAAACTTTCTTCTAACATCTGCAAGCGGCAATCGTTATCGTGAAAATATGCCTTTATGCGAATACATAAAAAGGCATCCTAAAATACCCAAGTATATGCAAATTTACATAGATGACATCATTCGAGAAATACATAACGGTAATATGCCTGGCAATGAAACTTATCCATACAAAATTAAGAAAAAATTATTGGAGGAGTCGCACGGCAGAATTATGATAAGCCTATCCGGATATGAATATTCAGAAGAGGAAGCAGCTCTCGCTGTTGAAGCATATGAAAAACGATGGGAAACTTAACACTCTGCATCAATACCTCCTAAATCTGTTACATAAGCTCCTATAAAATTATCAAAAGACATGTCTAGATGATATATATTATTCTGTGTTAACCAATCATTAAATGATATACCACCCTTCTTAACAGGAGTTTCTTTTGTTATATACTCAACAATTGTCCAACCGCCTTTGTAGCCATCAAAATCCTTTATTTCATCAACATCAAATACTTCAGTATATTCTTTTGTTTTATCTTCAACTTTTACGCATATTGGATTTGCGAGAAATAATGCCGGAATGTTGTTTATTTTTTCTGATTGTACATCCTGATACACAGCAAGTTCTCCCCAGATACTCAAACTATTAATATCTTCCGGATTTATATATGTTTTCATTGCAACAGGCGGATTTTTGCCGTCTTTTAGTTTAAACACAATGCTGTTACACCCTTTGCCTAAATATTCTAAATCTATTTTTTTATTATCAATCAAGAGTTGATTACTCTCGTTTTTTAAACTTTTATATCCATCACGAATTAAATATGATAGAGTATCCAGTGCTTTAGTAATAGAGTCAATATTCATCCCCTCAAACAATGACGGGACTTTGTGTTTGATAATTGTTTCTTTTCCGGAAGCATCAAGCTTTTTTACAATTGCTGCCAACTTGTATGGAGCATCATTTTTCTTATCTGCAAAAAGTTTTGAACTGTAATTCTCAAACCTTTTATCAAGCATATATGTGTTAATCTTATCTTTTATAAATTGTTTTTTATCTTTTGCCAGTAAATCTACATAATAAATCCCGCTGATAAAATCATTCTTTTCATATTCGATTAACTTTTTATTAATCTTGCTTATCTCAATATTACTTGAAAAACTCGGATACATAGTTTTGCTGTATGTATAAGGGGATATGTTCATACTTTTCCTAAAACCTGAAAATATAAAATTTTGCTACTTTGGTTTGAAAAATACAAGAAATTTTCCTTTTACGCCACAATTAATTAAATAATATATCCCATATTTTTCTTACTAAAGGTTTATTATATGTAAAAATCACGTCTTGTTTTTCAAATTTTTCCACCAAATCAACGGCTTTCGCCACCAAAGGCATAGTTGAATATCTGGCATACTGTGCCATAGCAGCCTCATAGCTTGGCAATTTAATATCAAATTTACAATATTGTCCCGTTTCACAAGTTTCAGAATGACCGTCATATATAGCTTTCATTGATAAATTTCTATCATGTGGTACATTACAAAGCCTTGATTCTTCTACAAGTATTGCATCCGCGGTAGTTTTTGAGGCAATTCTAAAACCTTTTGATGTAATCTCCAAATCCCACTTTCTACACCTTGACATAGCTCTTTCAGCCCGCCTCAAAACACCTTTATCTCTTGATGTAAGATATTCCGCCACATATTTCTGACACCCCGGACGATAAGTAATCGCCTGAAAATTTGTACTATTTGCAGAATTTATTTTCATACACACACTCCTTTAAAATAAAAAGCCCTAATAGGGCTTTTTAGAAATGGGCAGGGGTGGATTCGAACCACCGTACACTCTCGTGAACAGATTTACAGTCTGTCGCCTTTAGCCACTCGGCCACCTACCCTTATTTAATTTTAAAAATGCCTTTGACGAGATTTGAACTCGTGGCCTCTCCCTTACCAAGGGAGTGCGCTACCCCTGCGCCACAAAGGCTTAAACCACAAGGGCTTTGCGAGAACAGTCTCACCCAGCTTGGAGCATCTAACCAATCCATTCTCTCCACCCCGGGAAAAAAGCCGGTAATAGGAATCGAACCTACAACCTACGGTTTACAAAACCGTTGCTCTACCGTTGAGCTATACCGGCGTCAAGTTCTATGATATTAGAAACAAATTTTATTGTCAACAAAAATTTTTGACTTTTTTCCCCGAAACATTATAAACATATTAAACTACATTAAACGGATGATTTTATAAATATTTACTAAAGCAAATATACTAATTATCCGATAAAACTAGGTAGTAGATGAGGTATAACTATGCAAATCAATGGCGGTGTCAGATTTTGTGAACAAGGCATGAAAGCTTCTATAAGAGCTATGCATGTTCAAAGCGAAATTCTCGGAATGATTAACGATAATGTAGCTGGTTTTGACAAAGTAGGTTTTCAGAGAAGAGAACCTGTTGTTTCTTCTTTCACAGAATATATAGGTGTACACGGACTATCAACAACTGTCGATGATCAGGTCGGGCGTATAATGGTTTCTAAAAATCCGCTTGATATATCTATGGCTAACAAAGGATATTTTCAAGTCCAAACCCCTGAAGGTGTTAAGTTAACACGTGACGGCAGATTTAAACTTGATAAAGCCGGTAATTTATTAAACCTTGAAGACTGCCCGGTTCTATCTGATGCCGGTATGCCTATCAAACTCCCTGTTGTTCCTGATAATCCGGCACAGGTTATTGTAAATTCAAAAGGTAAAGTCAGCGTATATGCAAAAGACTCTAATCAACTTGTTGACGCAGGGTTTCTCGGCATTGTAGATGCAAATGGAATGGCTGTACTAAATCCTGATGTTAAACAGGGTTACAACGAGTACTCAAATGTAACGCTTCAAAATGAATTTCTTGCAGTTAAACCGGTTGTAAGAAACTTTGAAGCAAACAGACAAATATTTCTTATTGAAAGTACTAACTTACAAAAAGTAATAAGCCAGTTAAGCAGTACATCTTAGGAGGTTTTAAATTATGTATAACATGCAGGCGGTAGTCAGAAAAAGTATTAATAACGCAACAATGCAGTTTGAAAAACTAGGTTATGTAGCCAACAACCTTGCAAACTACAACACTGCTGCATATAAAACCAATCGTTTTGAACAAATTTTGAGAGAAGATGGATACGTTGACGGTGCTATCAGAACAAATGCACTGCAGGGTTCTATTCGAATCAGTAAAAATCCTTACGATGTCGCAATTGACGGGGAAGGTTATATTCCTGTTGTTTCAGCAGACGGAGAAATACAATACACCCGTGATGGAGCTTTCAAAAGAGGTGAAAACGGATATCTTATGACGGTTGATGATTGGATGGTGGGAGATGGAATAAGAATACCTGCCAATTCATATAAATTTGAAATAAAACCAAACGGCGATGTTATGAATTATGACAACGCAGGCTCTCTGCCCGAAAAAATCGGCACAATTCCTATTGTTCAATTCGACTGTCCGGAAGCTTTAGAGCAGGGACATAATAATAAAATGGTTTATAATGACGAGTCCGGTGCTCCGAAAATAATTAAAGGTACAGAAAATATAAAGCAATACGCAACAGAGATTTCGAATACAAACATCTATGATGAACTCAATGATTTAATGAGATTGAATACATCGATGATTGCAAGTATGAACCTTATGAAAGTTGCAGACGATATGTACAACAAAGCAATCAATATTAGAGAATAGTGGGGGTAAATATACCTGATGAAAATTGATACTACAAGTTCTATGTCCTTCGGAAAGGAGGAAAATAAATGTACACAAGTTTAGATTCAATGGGAAAAACCAATTTGATGCTTGATTTGATTTCTCAAAGACAGCGAGCTCTGGGTTCTAATGTCGCAAACGTAGATACTCCTGGTTATGTTCGTCGTGACATTGATTTTTCTTCATATCTAGGTACTATGAACAGCCCTCTTGAAACAAAACTTTCCACAGAGCTAGGCCCATCTGGAATACTTGAAGATAGACAGAAACAGGAAATTGATATAGCAGAAGAACTTACCGAAATGCAGAAAAACGCTTTACTATACACTATGGCAACGAGAAGAATGTCAAATATAATAACAGAAATGAAAACTGTTATTAACGTAGGCAAATAGGGGTAAAGTCAAAACTATCAGGTCAATTGTAACGCAAGAAAGGAAATAACTATGAGTATAATGGAATCAATGAACATCGGTTCAAATGCCTTAAAAGCACACGGTTTAAGGTTAGATATCCATGCAAAAAACATAGCAAACGTCGATACACCGAATTATGTAAGACGTATTCCTGTTTTAAATGCTTCAGAGGATATTTCTTTCCATGGCCTTATGAATACAATGAAAAACGATGTATTCGGAGTTGGCACACTTCCATACCTTCAAGGCGGTGTTGTATTTAATGGCTGTGTAGAAGACCCAACTGTAGGTGAAAGAATTTATTCACCAGGGCATCCTGATGCTGACGCAAACGGATATATTAGAGCCTCTAATGTTAATGCTATGGTTGATATGGCTGATGCTATTATGGCACAGAGAGCTTATGAAGCTAACCTTGCACTGGTTAATATTTCTAAATCAATGGCGGCAAAAGCTGTTGAAATCGGACGTTAAGGCGGGGAAAATAAATTCAGCAGAAAGCAGTACGTCTGTGTTATAATTATAAAAAACACGGAGTTTATTATGTTTGAAGATTTTAATGAAGTTGTCTGCTTAGGTATGGGCGGCTCTTATTCTGAAATAGCAAAAGATAAGCTATTCAAAGCCCATGACTTATACTTGTACCAGCGTTCGCTTAATTCTATAAAAGAATGTATTGATTATGTGGACGAGAATTGCAATGCGATTGCTGTTTTGCCTGTAGAAACTACTTATAAAGGAATTATACGCGAAACAATAGACAACCTTATTCAGACAAAAAACCAGAATATACAAATTTTAGCTGAAACAATTGTTCCTGTTAATGATTGTATTTTGTCTAAAACTACTGAATTTTACAGCATTACAGGGTTGATTGCAAATCCTAATGCTCTTGCAAAAAGTAAAATTTTTGTTAGAGATGAGATGCCAAGACAATTGAATATTGTTGTGGCAGAGAGTATGGATGATGCTGCAAGACTTCTTAACGGCTACAACCTGACATACTCTATCATTGGAACTCATAAAACTGCTGAACTTTATAATTTAAATGTCTTAAAAGAACATATTGAAGACGATAAGGATAACAAACGCAGATTTATAGTAATTGGTGATGCTTCAACTCTGCCTACAGGAAAAGATAAAACTAGTATTGTATTATTTCTAAATGATAGACAGGGCGCGCTTTTAGATATTGTTCAAGTCTTTGTAAAATACAATATCAATATTACCCAGATTAATTCTAAAATGATGAATAATAATGCTGAGGAACAGGCTGTATTTATTGATTTTGACGGCCACAAGGATGATGAAGTAATAAAACTTCTTATCTCTGATTTAGAGCCGCAAGCTGAAGGAGTAAGAATTATAGGCTCATATGCTAAGTTTTAATTACAGCAGCTGCAAAGCTATAGCTGGTGTTTGATTAGCTGTAGCAAGAAGCGTTGCACTTGCCTGCTGGAGAATTTGATTTCTAATATATGCACTTGATTCTTCAGCAATATCTGCATCACGAATTGTCGATTGAGTTGAGGTTAAATTTTCAATATTTACACCGATTGCTTCAAATGCAGACTCAAGACGATTATATGCGGCGCCAAATTCTGTCTGGCGAGTATTTATTTTAGCAAGTAAATTATCAATATTAGTTAAAGCATTTCTTGCAGAATTGGCATCAGAAGCGTTAACCTTTAAATCCAGAGTAAATTCTAAGTCTAAAGCAAATCTAGAGCTGCTGTCAGAATAAATCCCAACTTGAAAACTTATTATATTCGGTATAACTGGTTCTGGAAGAGTTCCCCCGTCTGTTAAGCCGCTTGTGTCTTTATTATTAGGATTGTAACCAACTGCTGCCATACCGGGGTTGTAAGAACCATAATAATGACAATTCGTAAATGAAACATCAATATTCCCGAGACTTAAAACTCCTGTGAAAGCTCCCTGCTTTGCAGGATTACCAGAATTTACCAGACTTGTTGTATAACAGCTTGAAAGAGTGCCGCCGTTCAAACTTCCCACAAAACCGCCTGCTGTATCCCGTACTGCTGACACATTTCCAGTCGAATAACAATTTCTTATACTTCCCTGAGAAAATGCTCCTGCCAACCCTCCAACTCTTTGATTGCCGGTAACATCAACCGTTGAATAAGAATCTATAATACCACTGTTTGCATTGCCTACAAGCCCGCCGACATTAAAGCTTGAAGAAGTCACACTACCATTAATAATATAACAGCTATGAATCCCGCCGCTATCCAAAGTCCCGATAAGTCCTCCCGTCTCAAGACCACCACTTATGCTAACGCCATCAACATAGCAATTTTTGAAATCTGAGTTATCTGTATATCCTGCCAAAGCTCCAGTACCAGTATTACCCTTTACTTCAACATTCTCCAGACCTACATTACTTATTTTTGCATGACTCACTCTTCCAAACAGTCCTTGATAGTCTAATCCTGACTGATTAACAGTAAGATTTTTTATTACATACCCATTGCCATTAAATTCTCCGCTAAAATGGTCAGAGGATGTACCTACTGCAGTCCAAGAATATCCGGCTAAATCAATATCATTCATCAAAATGTATTTACCGCTAACATTATTTTCCATTGCCTGTAATTCATCAGCCGTTTTTATAACCGTATACCCCTGAGCAATTGCTTCTTGTTCTGTCAAAGGTTTTATTTCTTCCAAAAACTTTCCATTCAATCCTTCTGTGCCCTGAAATAATTTTATACCATTATATTCACTATTTTCAATTATTCTTGAACACTCTTCAAGTCTTGCATTAATCTCCGCCTGTATAGCTTTCAAAGAGTCTTCTCCATAAGTCCCATTTGCAGCCTGTTCTGCCAAATCACGCATTCTTGAAAGGTGGCTAGAAATTAAATCCAGATTATCCATTGCACTTGTCATCATATCCAGTCCCATAGAAGCATTATCCTGAGCTACGTAATACGATGATAATTTACTTGAAAGCTTTGTGTTTATTGAATAGTTCGCAGCATTGTCTTTCGCATGATTTATCTTAAAACCCGTTGTCATGCGCTCTATTGCCATATTCAGCCCATTAGTAGATGTTTTTAGACTGGATTGTACTATTAAACTTGATAAATTTGTGTTAATTTTCATTTTAACATCTCGCTTAAAAAGCCCTGTAAATTAGGATATTTTGCCCTCCTTTGCAGCTGTAAGGGTTTCAGTACCATTAAATTAAGCATATATTATTGAAACTTTTCATTCTTTACAACATATCCTTATATATATTATATTCCACATTTGTATATTTTTTAACAGCTGATTTTACAAATATTTACAAAATTTGTTGCTCAAACAACATGTTGCTTATGCAACATTAGTATGGTACGATTTTTTATAAAAAAGGAAATAAATTATGACAGAAAATATAGAAGAGCAGAATAGAAATCCGTGGCTTGCCTGTATGCCTACAATGGCAGCTGCGTTTATGTTTGTATTGGATGAAACAATTGCAAACGTAGCATTACCGCATATGGCCGGCAGTTTTTCGGTTAGCCGGGAAGAGTCAATGTGGATATTAACGTTTTACCTTATTGCCAGCGGTATTGTTATTCCGATGGTAGGCTGGTTCAGCAAAGTTCTTGGAAGAAAGAACTTTTTTATGCTAAGTATTATTCTATTTACTGTAGCCTCAGGTTTATGCGGAATATCCGAAAATCTTGAAACAATGATTTTTGCCCGAATCCTTCAAGGTATAGGCGGAGGCGGCCTTCTTCCTATTTCCCAGGCCATTTTGCTTGAAAACTTCAAACCTCAGGATAGAGGCAAAGCAATGGCAATGTTTGGTCTGGTTATAGTAATGGCACCGATTATAGGGCCGGTACTGGGTGGCTGGATTACAGAAAACTGGTCTTGGCCGTTTATCTATTTCATCAACATTCCAATAGGTATTCTAACTGTTTTCCTCGCAAAATCATTAATTTACGACCCGCCATATGCACAGAAGCAAAAAGGTGTTAAAACCGATGCATTCGGCTTCTTTATGCTTTCTATCTGGCTTTTGACTTTGCAAATTGTATTAGATAAAGGGAATAATGCTGACTGGTTTAATGCTCCATGGATATGCTGGTTGTCAGCACTTTCTTGTTTAACCGGTATTGCATTTCTCGTATCACAAATTAGAAACAAAGATTCTCTTGTTGACTTAAGTGTCTTCAAAGATAAAAATTTCTTAATCGGAACACTTGTGCAGATAGTTATGCAGGCCGTGCTTCTTGCCTCTCTTGCAATTTTACCGCAATTCCTGCAATCGCTAATGGGTTATGATGCATACAAGAGCGGGCTTTCCATGATGCCTAGAGGTTTAGGTGCTTTACTGGCTATGGTGCTTTGTGCAACTTTAGCTAATCTTATAGACAACAGGGTTCTTGTTATGATTGGCCTTGGCTGCATTGCAACAGGAAGTTGGATGCTTGGAGGCTTAAATCTTCAAATATCCACAATGAACATCGGGTTTCCAAACTTCTTGTTCGGAGTTGGGCTGGGGCTGGCAATGATTCCTATTATTACACTTTCTGTTGCAACAATTAGAAATGATCAGATGACTAATGCCAGCGGACTTCAAAACCTGCTTAAAAATATAGGCGGTGCATTCGGAACATCTATTGTAGCAACACTGCTTTCAAGGGGTGCTCAAAAACACCAGTTTATGCTTATACAGCACCTTACTGATACAGCACAAACTTACACAGAAAGAGTTCAGGCATACGGAAGTATGTTTATGACTACTGTTGATCCGCATACTGCTGCTTATATGGGACAACATACTGCTTACAATCTTCTTATGCAGCAGGCAAACCTATCTGCATTTATCGATGCTTTCAGAATTTTTGCTGTTGCAGGGGTAGTAATTATTCCGTTAATTCTGCTCTTGAAAAATATTAAGACTGAGGCATAGCAAAAAGGCGGCGGTGGTAA
>ULPA01002326.1_pt1 | contig 24467 bp, 24 predicted proteins | sample 1953061 | NCBI WGS metagenome assembly ULPA01 (sample SAMEA4835617, study PRJEB28245) | human gut metagenome | biome: gut microbiome; material: fecal sample | place: Denmark | collected 2008
ATCCAGAGAGAGTTACTTTATTGACTTTTGATGTAGTTATTGTTATGGCTGATGACCACCTGTTTATTGAAATAAAGAAAGAGATTGAAAGGTTTGGGATTGACAAAAAGATTGTTCCCTATAAGGTATTAACAATTCCTAAAGTGGATTTGAAAAGATATATGGAGATTATAAATAATAATGTGTCTATTTTTGCAAATAATTGTTGGGGTGGATTGGTTTATCACAGGTTAGGTCTGCAGTTTAGATCTCCATTGATTAATATGTTTTTTCATGATGAAGATTATTTAAAATTTTTGAGTAATCCAAGAAAATATATTAATACTAAGCTTAGTCTAAAAAAAGAGTATTTTGTAGAAGAAACTCAAAAAAGTTTTCCGATATGCCAATGTGATGATATTCTATTGTATTTTAACCATTCAGAATCATTTGAAGAGGCAAATAGTACATGGGAAAAGCGTAAGAAACGAATTAACTGGGACAATATTTTTGTAATGATGTACACAGAGAATAAGGATGTTGCTCTTGATTTTTCAAAACTTCCGTATAGTAAAAAAGTGTGTTTTGTTCCGTTTCAGACAGATATAGAGTGCCTTTTTTCTTTAGATTTTTATGAGAAGGATGAATTATCAAAATTGGAATTTTGGCAAATAGTTAATGGTAGCATTAGTGGAATGTTTGAATGTTATGATTTAGTAGAATTATTATGTAGTGGAAAAATATTAAGAACAGCAGAGTGAAAGATTTTTGGGGAGACATAATGATATGAGGGTTGCTTTTTTAACATATTCTTTTAGTATGCATATAAATATTAAAGCTAAATATTTTTCAAAATCGAATGATATAGTATATTTTTTTGCTATGCATCCAAGGCAAAGAACAAGGGATTTAGATGCACCATTAGAATACCGAAATAATATGGTAGTAACTCAATTGATTCATGATGATATAGATTGGGAACAAATTATAAAAAACACATGGAAAATGTTTTGGACTATCAGGAAAAATAAAGTCCAAATTGTCCATATTATTGATATGGCATTCGCAATATATGGCATTTTTCTTAGTTTATTAGGTGTAAATGTTATATTGGAGAATAATGGTTCAGATGTTATTCTTGCATCAAATGATTCCAAATTGCGTAAGAGATATGAATTGGCATATAAGCTATGCAAGGGTGTAGTGCAGGATTCTTATGTGGCACAGCAGGCCGGAATAAAATTAGGAGCACCAAGTATAAATAATGAAATAATTGAACTGGGAATAGATACATCTGTTTTTAACCCTGATGTTGAAAAGGGAGTATTTAAGAAAAAATATAATATTCCTAAAGATGCGAAGGTGATTTTCAGTCCACGTACATTACGTCCTTTGTGCAATATTGGAGAGATTATAGATACGATTAAACCTGTATTAGAGCAGTATCCAAATACATACTATGTTTTCTGTTCTCAAATAAGAAATATAACGTATGAAAACAGAATAAAACAAGAGGGATTAAATAATCATGTTATATATTTAGGATATATTGATAATGAGAAAGAAATGCCCTACATATACAGGGATTCAGATATTGTAATTTCTATTCCCAATAGTGATTCTTCTCCAAGAAGCGTGTATGAAGCAATGGCTTGTGGCAGTAATGTAATTGTATCAGACCTTCCCTGGATAGGAGACAAATTTACTAACAATAAGGAATTATATATTGTAAAACTTCATGATGAAGAAGAATTGTTGAATAGAATAATGAATATTCTGAGCGGAAGAACGAAAATCAATGCAGAAATTGCATTTAATAGGATTAAGCAAATTTTAGATTATCGAATTTCAGAAAAAAAACTACGAAAAATATACGCTAAAATTATACGGAGAAAAAATGACAAAAGATTATTTTAATTCAATATACGACAAATTCTGGGAAAAGCAAACAAAAGTATATGGGGTTACGAGATATGAAAAATATATAATTCATGAAATTGTAAAAAGAAAGCCCAAGAAAGTGTTTGAGGTTGGAATAGGAAATGGCTGGCCCATAGGAGTGGCATTATATCAAAATGATATTAAGGTATATGGATGTGATGTCGCTAAAAGATTAGTTGAATCTGCAAGAAAAAACTTGCATAATGATGAAATATGGGTTGGAGAACTAAAAAATATAGAGACCGATTGTAAATATGATGTGGTTTATTGTGTTAGAACTAGTTGGTGTATTCCTAATTTTAAAGAAGTTCTGGATCAAATGATTCCAATGATAAATGAAGATGGCTATCTCATTTTTGACATAATGGAGAGAAATAGTCTTTACTTTTGGAAGATGAGTTGGGATAAATTTAAGACAAATTTATGTAAAGTGATCAATTTAGAAAGAGATGGGGAAAGAAAATTATTTTTTTATTCTAAAAGAAAAATAGATAAACTGCTACAGAATAATGGATTGATATTTTATAGTTATAATGAAAGAAAAATTACAAAGAGTCAGGATTATTGGAATACACCGAAAAGAGTATACGTGTGTAAGAGAGGAAGGTGAAATGATGAAAAAGAGAGTAGGGATTTTAACTGGAATTTTGGGATTTGCCGGAGGAGCAATATCAATTGGCAGACTAATATCTAAATCATCAAATCGATGGAAGAACATGTCTGATAAAAATTTATATAATGCGCAATTATTAAACCAGTGGCTGATGGCAAAACAGGCTGGAATAAAAATGGAGGATTGGTTTAAGAAAAATCATTATAAAAAAATTGTTATATATGGAATGAGTCTTCTTGGAGAAAGACTGGTGGATGAGCTAAAAGAGACAGATATTGAGATTATAGCAGGAGTTGATAAGAATGCAAAGGGAATTTTTGCAGAGATGCCGGTTCTGTTACCTGAAGATACAATTCCCGATGCAGATTGCATGGTGGTGACCCCGGTATTTTTCTTTGATGAAATAAAAAGAAGTATGTCATCCAAAGTATCCTATCCTATTATTTCTTTGGAGGATATTTTATATGACGTATGATGACGCGCTTGTTTCAGTTATAATTCCCTTATATAATAGACAAGCCACGATCCAAAGAGCTGTTGATAGTGTTTTAAATCAGTCTTATTCTAATATTGAGGTATTAGTAGTAGATGATGGATCAACGGATCAATCGATAGAAATGTTGGAAAAGTATCATAATGATAATAGGGTTAGAATTTTTTGTCAGAAATTTAATCAGGGAGCAAATGCTGCTAGAAACAGGGGTATTCGGGAGGCAAAAGGGGATTACATTGCCTTTCATGATAGTGATGATGAGTGGCTGCCCGATAAGCTGGAAAAACAAATAAAGAGAATGGAATATGGAGACTTCCAAGTCTCTTTTTGTGCTTTTAAAAGACAGTATCCTAAGACAATTCAGATTATTCCTGATATTTCAGAATATTTATCCAGTGATAAAATTAAGGAAAGGCTCAAAAAAGCAAATATTGTAGGGACTCCAACCTTAGTGATTCATAGAGAGGTCGTTCACGAAATTGGTATATTTGATGAAGAAATGCCAAGGTTGCAGGATTATGAATTGGCAATAAGAATAGCCAAAAAATATGATATTTGTTTTGTCAATGAAGTATTAGTTATAGAATATCAGTTAGACGATTGCATTAGCCTGAATCAAAAAAGCTTACATGAGGCCTATGCTTTATTATTAAAAAAACATTCGGATTTTTTGGATATTGGCTATATTTGGAATCAATATTTAGAAACTGGTAATGAAATAACAAGTCAAAATATTGATTGGGATAAATTGGATGAAGTAATAGGCGATATAACGAAAAGGAATGGATTTTGTACGAAAGATGATCTGTATAAAGCAGCGATTAATCAAATAAGTGAAAAATATTTTCGTATGAAATATTATGAGGAACAGAAATTTAAAAATATATTAAATAAATTAGTGAGTGAAAAATTTGTCGTGTATGGAGCAGGTTTTTTTGCCAGACAAGCAGCAGATATGCTGGAGAAAAGAAATTTGTTACCGAAATATTTTATAGTTTCATCGAAAGATGGAACCGATAGTATGAATAATATACCGGTCATTCAGTTATCGGAGTGGAATGAACCGGACATGATTGTAATTCTTGCTGTTTCTGGAAAAGCTCAAGAAAAAATAATTGCTGATTTACAGAAAAAAGGAAGATATAATTATTATATTTATCCTGATTGTATTTAGTTGTTGTTTGAGATGGAAATAGATGATTTGGGGGAGTTATAATGAAAGACATTGTGGTATATGGTCTTGGTGGATTAGGAAGAAAAATTGCAAAAGAATTAAAAGTCAGAGAAGCAGCATATCATTTTCATATTATAGCATTTATGGATAAACAGGATTTAGATGATCAATATGAATTTAATGTGCTACAGCCCAAAGAACTACATAATTTAAGGTATGATTATATTTTGATTACATCAGAAAAGTGGTTTGAAGATATTTCCAAAGAACTACAGAGAGAGTATGGTATTAGCGAAGAAAAAATAATCCATTTAAAACAATTAATAGGAGATGAAAGGTATTATTGTAATCTCTGTAATCTGAAGATTCCGTTTATGTTAGATTCCGGCATTGAGAGTCCGGCATTTTCCAAAAGAAAGATAATAGGTGGTGGAATTCGGGAAAAGTGTATTTGTCCAATCTGTGGTGGAAATGATCGCGAGAGATGGCTTGAATATGTTTTGAATAATAAAATAGATATCTTTAATAAAAAGGGTACAGTATTACATTTTGCACCAGAGAAACGAATAGAAAAAAATTTTCGAAGTAATAAAAACATGGTATATATTACAGCGGATATTGAAGCAGGCAGAGCAGATCGAGTGGAGGATATTACGCATATTAATTTTCCAGACAAATACTTTGACTATATTATTTGTAATCATGTACTTGAGCATATTAAAGATGAAAAACAAGCTTTTATGGAATTGAAAAGGTGCATAAAAGAGGATGGTAAAGTAATTTTTTCTGTTCCAATTTGCTGGGAAATAGATACGTATGAAAATGATTCTGTTGAAACAGATGAGGACAGACTCATAGAATATGGACAGAAGGATCATGTAAGGTTGTATGGAAGAGATTTAAAAGAGAGATTAGCCCAGTTTGGATTTTCTGCAGATTATTATCAGGTAAAGAATGTTTTACCAGAAGAAGAGATTGCGACAATGAGATTAATTCCAGAGGATACGATATGGATTTTGTCTTTATAGCTGGATAGGTGGATTAGGATGATGGGAGGAAGCACTCTTGATAAATGGGTTATCTAAAGAATATATAGATCAAATAGGTAATGTTTGGGACAAAAGAGTTTATGAGAAAGCAAGAAGTTCTTGGTGGGATTCGGAACAACTTATTAAACATATAAATTATCTTATTTGTGGAGAAGAATTACAAGGTTGGAACGCAGGAGCAATTAAAAAATTAAGAAAAATACATTATACCTATAAAAATGCTGTATCAATCGGATGTGGAACTGGAAATAAAGAGATGCAGTTACTTGAACAGGGAGTAGTTGATAAATTTATTTGTTTTGAGTTATCAGATGAGAGAATACGAATAGGCGTTGAACAAGCTAAGAAAAGAGGTTTAGAAAATAGAATAACTTTTTATAGACAGGATTTTTTTAATTCTGCTTGGGTAAATGATAAATTTGATTTGGTTTTTTGGGATAATAGCTTACATCATATGCCAGATGTTTTTACGGCTGTTAAAATTTCAAAAGAAATATTGAAAGAAGATGGAGTATTTTTTTGTAATGAATATATAGGAGAATCTAGGTTTCAATGGTCGGATGAAAAATTGGAGTATGTGAACAATATTAGGGATAAATTGGATGAAAGTATATTTCATGTAGGAAATGAAGTTTTTCCCAGACATAGAAAACGTCCGTCATTAGAAAAAATGCTACAGACAGACCCGTCAGAGGCAGCTGATTCTGCAAATATTTTACCAGCTATTTGGAAATATTTCCAGAATCCAAAGATAGTAATGCTAGGTGGAACCGTGCATATGTTACTTTTAGACAGAATGATACAGAATATTCCGGATAATAGTGAAACAATGAATTGTCTAATAAAAGCAGATGACGAAGCAAATCATCAGGGAATGTCGCTATATGCTTTCATTTTGGCAAAGAAGAACGATGAAAAGATTATTGATTAAAAGGCGCATCTAAATGGAAAATGTTTTTGACATAAAATATAAGCAACAACTGGAATATATATTACCAAATGGCGTAGAACAGGATATAGATTTACATACTATTTCATTCAGAGATGATACTGTAGTTATTATGTATTTCTATTATATGGATACCTTAGCTGATTATTGGAAATACATTGATAATATACAAAAGTTTGTAAAAGTATTTGTGATAACCCCTTTGGAAGAAATTGAGAAGAAGGTTTCGGATAAAGCGACACAAAGGCAATGGTCTAATGTGGAAATTATAAGGAAGCTAAATAGAGGGCGGGATATTACGGGATTGCTAATTGCAGCGAAACCTGTTATTTCAAAGTTTAAATATATTTGCTTCATTCACGATAAAAAGTCTCATTTTAAAGAGACAGAAGATGATGTTGCCCTGTGGGTAGAGAATATGTGGGAGAATCTGATTGGAAATGCAGGGCATATTCAGAAGATATTAGGTATTTTTGAGGAAAATAACAAATTGGGTGTTTTGGTACCACCTGCACCGGTAGGAAAAGTATTTAAAGTCTGGTACGGTTTTGGATGGCGGAATTGTTTTAATACAGTAAAAGAACTGGCTTCTAAACTGGGTTTAAATTGTGACTTGGATGAGGCGAAACCTCCCATAACAATAGGAACAACTTTCTGGTTTAGAAGAGAAGCTTTAAAAAAATTATTTGATTATACTTGGAAGTACGATGATTTTGATGATATCAAATTGGTAGATAATCAATATCTCAGTTTTGCTGTAGAACGTATTTTTGCCTATGTTGCACAAGATGCGGGATATACTACTGGGGAAGTTATGACTGTTGAATATGCTAAGAAGCAAACTCTATTTTTACAATATAGTTTATCTGAGATATTTAGGAAAATGCACGACTTTTATCCATTCCCAACATATGAGAATGCTTTACACATAGATGATAATTTACAGCATTTACAGCAATATGCATTGAATAAAGATGAGATATTTCTTTTTGGAACAGATGATGTTGGAAAATTTTGTGCAGGGTATTTAAGAAAAATTGGACATGAACCAAAAGGTTTTATAGTTTCCGGAAGAATTGATAATGATGCTATAGATTATATTCCGGTTTTCTCAATAGAGGAATGTTCCCAGTGTGGCTCAAATAAAGGAATTATTATAACGGCAGCAACTAGGAAAGCACAAAATGAAATGGTAAATGAATTAGAAAAGTATCAAATAGAGGATTACTGTATTTTTTTGCAGGAGGCAAGATAAGGAACTTGGATATTTGAGGGGAGTAAAAGATATTGGAGAATCAGGTAATTGAATTAGATACGGAAAATGAAATTATAGGTATGGAAAAAGTAGCCGTTGTTATGGCACTTTACTATAAGAGTGACATGAAAAAATATTTGACCTATCTTTCATGCATTCCTAAGCATATTCAAGTTTTTATCATATCTTCAAATCAACTGATTTTGACTGAGGTAGCAAAATTAAAGACGAAATATAAGAATCTGAATGTACTTGAAAAGGATAACAGAGGGCGTGATTTAAGCGCTCTGTTAGTTGCGTTTCGACCATATATAAAGGATTTTGGATATCTTTGCTTTTTGCATGATAAGAAATCAAAACATATAAGTTTAAATGAAGATTTGAATTTCTGGATTGAAAACTTATGGGGAAATATGCTGTATTCAGATGCATACATAAGAAAAGTGATTTCTATGCTTCGGGATGAAGAATATGGGTTATTACTTCCACCCAAACCGATAGGTATACACAATGATTCTTTTTATGCAGACCCATGGGATAATGACTATGAGAATGTGGTGCAGTTAGCCCATATGCTGCATATAGAGATGCCTGTTAGAAAAGAAGATATAGATTTGGTTTCTTTAGGAAGTGTCTTTTGGTGTCGCACAAATGTGTTGCAAAAAGTATTTGCACATAATTGGGAATATACAGACTTTCCAGAAGAACCCATGCCGGATGACGGGACAATCAGTCATGCTCTTGAAAGAATTTTCGGATTTGCAGCAGTAGATGCAGGATACAAAGTAAAAACAATTATGAATGCTCAATACGCTTCTAAATTAATTACTATTCTTCAGGAAAAGTTACAGTATACGTATGACTGGTTATGGAAAGAAGAAGGAGTAAAAAACACATATCAATTGTCCAAGCTGCAAGAAGAAAAAACAATAGTTTCAAAGATATTTGAAAAAGGAGAAGTATATCTTTATGGAGCCGGAGATTATGGGATACAGTATCTTAAAAAACTATTAGTGTGGGGTTATAAACCAAAGGCATTTGTTGTATCAGATGGTCAAAGAAAAAATGATGTTATTTGTGGTTTTAAAGTTTATGAATTGTCAGAAGTAGAAAATGATATAAATGCTGGATTCATTATTACAACTAATCCTGGTTTGCAGGAAATACTATCTTTAAAATTAGAGCAGAAAGGGATTTTCAGGTATTATAAAGGAATATGCTTATAGGGTACGATTAAATTTATGCAAATCGGATGAATGCGAACATACGTTTCCAAACTCTTGCTCGTGAAATCCTTTTACAGAATGGTGCAGAACATGTTGAAATGTTTGCTCTAGGAAAGGCGATTTAATACATGAAGAAATTTGATGAGTATCCAATATTAGCAGTTACAAGCGATGATGAATCATATCCTTTTGGAATGCGGAAGATGAGCAATAATTCAGTGATATATTATAAGGGCAATATTAGCCTTATTAATGCAACTAAAAATATTGCAGTAATTGGTACCGAAAAATATCGGACAGAGGTCGTAAATTGGCATATGAAACGGGTTGTATTTTAGCAAAAAGAAAAATTACTCTGGTAAATGGTCTTGCACTTGGATGTGATGCAGAAGCTATAAAAGGCGCTTTGTCAGAAGGCGGAAAATGCATTGCAGTTATGCCATGCGGACTTGAACAGGTGCAGCCACGCTCGAATTACAGACTGGCAGAACAGATACTGGAAAAGGGCGGCTGCATGATTAGTGAATATCCGGTGGGCAGTAGTATTCAAAAATATAGATATGTCGAGCGTGATAAAGTTCAGAGTGAAATTAGTCAGGGCATCATGATCATAGAAGCAGATGAAAATAGTGGAACTATGCATACAGCTGAGTTTGCAATGAGACAACATAAGAGGCTGGCATGCTATTACCATAAGATGATAGAGTTATCAAAGGGTAATTTGTTACTGGAGAATTCAGGGAAAGCAAAAGTTATAAAAACACAAAGTGACTTGGAAGAGTTTATTGATATTGTAGGAGAAGAAAAGGAGTTTCAACAGTTGACGCTGTTGTAATTGTAAGTATGTAAATCTATATTTTTTATGGTTATAACCGCAAAACATCGTTGATAACACACAATAATCGGGGTACAATATAATTGCGGAGGCGATTTATATGATCAATAGGCCACTTTACATGGATAAGATCATGACATATGTGGATACTCCTTTTGTAAAAGTGCTTACAGGGATTCGGCGATCTGGAAAATCCACAATTATGAAGATGATTATGGATAAGCTTGAAAATGAGAGGCACATTCCAAAAGAAAATATTATCTCAATGCGGTTTGATTCTATGGAATATGAAGATATGACTGCAAGGCAGATGTTTGAGACGATAAAAGCAGGATTGAGTGCTCAGGGCAGAACATATCTTTTTTTGGATGAAGTTCAGGAAATAAGTGGATGGGAGAAAGTCGTAAATTCTTTTTTGGGCGAATATGATGTGGACATATATGTTACCGGTTCCAATTCACGTATGATGTCTTCAGAGATTGCGACATATCTTACAGGGAGATATGTTTCCTTTCAGGTATATCCACTTTCTTTTGAAGAATATCTTGCTTTTAGAAGAGAAGTAACAGAGGTGAAAAATCCACATCAGGAGCTTGCTGATTATGTCCGTTTGGGTGGATTCCCGGCAACGCATTTGAGAGCATATTCTCAGGATGAAGTTTACACAATTGTACGCGATATTTATAATTCGACCATTTTCTCAGATATCGTAAGAAGAAATCAAATTCGTAAAGTGGATCAGCTGGAGCGGGTTGTAAAATACACTTTTTCTAATGTAGGCAATACCTTTTCTGCAAAGTCCATTTCTGATTATTTAAAGTCTGAGAAACGTTCTATTGATAATGAGACTGTATACAGCTATCTTGAGAAACTCGAGAAAGCTTATATTTTGCATCGGTGTTCCAGATATGATCTGCAAGGAAAAGAAATTCTTAAGACGCAGGAGAAATTTTATCTTGCAGATACCTCTTTGCGCTATTCTGTATTAGGGTATGGATCTGATAATGTAGCATCGAGCCTGGAAAATGTTGTATATTTGGAATTATGCAGGCGTGGATATAAGGTTTATATAGGTAAAACGACAGACGGAGAGGTCGATTTTGTTGCCAGCCGACAGGGAGAAAAACTATATGTGCAGGTAACACAGGAAATTCATTCTGAAAAGACAGAGAAACGAGAGTATGAACGCTTATTGGAGATAAAGGATAATTATCCTAAGTATGTTTTGAGGACAGATGAATTTGCGAGTGGAAATTATGAAGGAATTAAAACCATGCATATTGCAGACTTTCTGTTGAGTAAAGATTTTTAGGGAGTTTTTGAATTATATGAGAATGAATCTATACAATAACGGAATATATCAACAGGATATAGAATCAGCATGGAAGTTAGGTAATTTTAATAAGTTAGAAGGCAGCAGAATTTTAATCACCGGTGCTACAGGCATGATTGCATTGGTGATCATTGACATTCTTATGCATTACAATAATATCATAAATAATTCTTCCCAGGGTATCCATATCCTTGCTATCAGCCGTAATGAGGAAAAGGCTAGGGAGCGTTTTGCTCCCTATTGGGATAGTGACTTTTTCACCTACTTTTCCCATGATATATCACAACCTTTACCGGAGTTAGGAGATATTGACTATATTCTCCATGCGGCAAGCAATACGCATCCGCGTGCTTATGCAACTGATCCGATTGGTACAATCACTGCCAATGTATCGGGTACTTATGAGCTTTTATCCTATGCAGCTGAGCATCATTGCAGGCGTTTTCTGTGTTTTTCCTCTGTGGAAATCTATGGAGAGAACAGAAAAGATGTGGACAAGTTTGGGGAATCTTACCTGGGATATATTGACTGTAATACTGTCAGGGCTGGCTACCCGGAGAGTAAGCGGCTTTCAGAATCTTTATGCAATGCTTTTGCGGCGCAGAAGGAACAGGATTTTGTAATCGGGCGTTTCTCAAGGGTGTATGGACCGACCATGGGGAAGGATGATTCCAAAGCGATAGCGCAATTCATCAGGAAAGCGGCAGCAGGTGAGGATATTGTACTGAAGAGTGAAGGAAATCAGTTATATTCTTATACCTATGTGGTAGATGCAGCAGTGGCTGCTTTATATTTATTATTATATGGAAAAAGCGGTGAAGCCTATAATGTTGCGGATGAGAATTCCGAAATAACATTAAAGGAGCTTGCCGGAATTCTTGCAGAGGCAGCTGGTTCACGGGTGGGATTTGAATTACCGGATGCAGTGGAGCAGGCAGGATATTCTACTGCTACGAAAGCACTTCTGGATACGAAGAAAATCAACGAGTTAGGCTGGAGAGCCCAAACTCCTATAAAAGAGGGACTGGAGAAGTCGGTTCAGATATTAAGGGACTGTAGATAAAAGGCAGCATAAGGGGGAAATGGCGTGAATATAGCAGTATTGTTAGCAGGTGGTGTAGACCCTGCTTTTAAGATGGATATACCTAAGCAGTTCGTGAATGTGTATAATAAACCTATCATTGTGTATACGATGCAGAAGTTCCAGAATCACCCGGAGGTAGATGCGATTATGATTGCGTGTCTAAAGGGCTGGGAGAACATGGTGCAGGCGTATGCGAAGCAGTTTCGTATTGATAAGTTAAAGTGGGTCATTACAGGTGGTGTGTCAGGACAGGACACTTCAAGACTGGCAGCAGATGAGCTGATGCATAGTTGTAAAGAGGACGATATTGTGATTATTCATGATGCAATCAGACCGTTAGTGTCGGACGAGATTATTTCAGACAGTATCCGCTCCTGCAAAAGGCAGGGAATGGGGATATCTGCAGTGACATCTATGGATAATGTGATGCTGACAGATGATGGAATCTGTGGGCTGCGTTCAATTTCCAGATATGCGTTTCGAAGAATACAGACACCACAGACATATCGCCTGGGAGACTTACAGAAGTATCATAAAGAAGCAATAGAGCAGGGAATTTTAAATGAAAATGATACTAACAACATGGTATCAAAATTAGGAGAAAAGGTCTATTTATCCAAGGGATCTGATTTAAATATCAAGATCAATACAGTAGAAGATGTAGAGATGTTCAAGTCTTTATACAATATGGGCAATAGAGATAGGCAGGAGTAAGGTCAAGGAGGACACCTATGAACGTAGCATTGATTTTGGCAGGAGGAAGTGGAAGCAGGACGGAACAGTCTGTTCCGAAACAGTTTCTGGCAATTTATGATAAGCCTATTATTATTTATACATTAGAGGCTTTTCAGAATCATCCTGATGTGGATGCAATGATTGTGTCCTGCATAGATGGTTGGCTGGACGTACTGGATGGATATGCGCGGGCATATGGGATTACGAAGTTAAAGTGGATTGTTGAAGGCGGTGAGAATGGACAGGCATCTGCAAGAAAGGCGTTGTTGGAATTAGAGTCCCATTGCAGCGAGGACGATATCGTGATTATTCATGATGCAGTACGCCCTTTGATATCTCAGGAGATTATAACAGATTGTATTGCAAAAGCCAAAGAATATGGTTCAGGGCTTTCGGCTGTCAGATGTCAGGAAACGATCATGCGCACAGAAGATGGTGAGAGTGGTAGTGATGGTATTGACAGAAATGATATCATGAGGGTACAGACACCACAGGCGTACCAATATGGCAAGGCATTATGGGCACATAAAGAAGCTTTGAACAGAGGAATTACAAATGCAGTGTATACGAATACATTAATGTTGGAATTGGGAGCAGAATTGCACTTTTCTTTAGGATCAAATAAGAATATTAAGATTACAACACTGGAAGATATCGATATTTTTAAGGCATTGTATTCCACAAAGAGAGATGCCTGGCTGAGAAGTAAAAAAGAGACAAAATAAGGTTTGTCATAATTGACAAATCTTATTTTATATCCTAATATAACGTATATACGATAAATAAACGTAAAATAGAAACAAAACTTATCGTAAGTTGTAACAAAGGAGGAAAAATGGTATTATGATAGAAGAACAAATACCGAGAAAAATCGCTGAAACCGGTTTGAAAATGAAACGTAAGGTAAAAGACAGTGTTTTTACAAAACTATTTGCAGAACAAGGTTATGTAACAGAGTTGTATGAGGCATTGAGCGGTAAGAGTGCAAAGAAAAATCCTGAGATTGAGGTCATTACTTTGGAAACGGTTCTGATGAATGGCTATTACAATGATTTGGGATTTGTTGCAGATGACCGATTCATGTATCTTGTGGAGGCACAATCAGACTGGTCGCCTAATATAGTCTTACGAGTGCTTTTCTATTATGTACGTACCTGTGAGGAATATTTAAGCAGGCGAAAAATTAGTGTACATGAATCCAAAGTTATCAATTTACCTAAACCAGAATTGTATATTATATATACAGGTAGTGAACATTTGGGGATAGAACAGCTGTCTTTTGCAGAAACATATTTTTCGGGAAACAGCCCGATAGATTTAAGAGTGAAGATAATTCGAGATGGACATGGAAATGATATTATTCATCAATACGTGAGATTCACACAGATATGTGCGGAAGTCAGGCAGGAATATGGTGCAAGCTGGGGTGTCAATCAGGCAAAGGAGATCATTCAGCGTTGTAAGCAAGAAAATATACTTGTAAGATTTTTAGAGCAGAGAGAGAAAGAGGTAATTGGTATGATGACAACAGATGTAGAATATGTTAATTGGATGAATAGTAAGTGGAAGGAAAACTATCAGCAGGGCATGGAACAAGGTAGGGAGCAGGGAATTCAATTGAAACAGGAAAGAGTTGCCAAGGAAATGCTGGCTGATCATATGCCTATGGATTTGATTATGAAATATTCTGAACTTTCAGAAGAGAGAATTCTGGAGCTAAAAAAGGATCTGGAGCAGGCAGGAGAATTATAATACTATGCTGATAAGTGAAAGAATCTACAAGTACATGGAAGAAAAGGGAATCTCTCAACTGGAATTTGCAAAGAAAACCGGTATTTCTCAAAGTACGGTCAGTGACTGGAAACGTAAAAAGACCAATCCTTCTGCGGATAAAATCATGATTATATGCGAAGTACTTGGTATTTCTCCATACGAATTGTTACAGGGAACGGACAATCAGAAATTAAAAGAATACCAGCAACCGAATTATATAATGATAGACAGGGATTCTAAGGAATACAGGCTGATAGAAGTATATCAGAATCTGAGCATAAGTGCACAGAAACGTCTGGAGGGCTATCTGGATGCGATTAATGATCTGAATAAATAAAAAGAGAAGTGCATTAGCACTTCTCCGGTTCCTCATAATCAACACCAAATGTATCAACAGTTACTTTCTTCATAATCTGTTTCTTGAGTGGTCTGTCGGAGTAATCAGTCTGTGTGGTGGCAATTTTATTTACGATATCCTGACCTTCGATAACTTTACCGAAAGCTGCATATGCGCCGTCTAAGTGAGGAGCATTCTTATGCATAATGAAGAACTGACTGCCTGCTGAGTCTGGCATCATGCTTCTTGCCATGGATAAAACGCCTTCTGTATGCTTTAAGTCGTTGGCGAAGCCATTCTGTGCGAATTCACCTTTGATGGAGTAGCCAGGACCGCCCATGCCTGTTCCGTCAGGACATCCACCCTGGATCATGAAGCCGTTGATGACTCTGTGGAAGATTAATCCGTCATAGTAGCCTTTCTTTACGAGGCTGATGAAGTTCTTTACCGTGTTAGGGGCGATTTCAGGATAAAGCTCTGCTTTGATGATATCGCCATTTTCCATTTCAATTGTAACAATGGGATTCTGTGCCATAGTATATTCTCCTTTATTCATTGATGGCAGCAGATTAAAAAGGAATCCGCTGCAGCTAACCATATTGTAGTTGAATTTCTTATATTCATCAAGTTAAAATTATATAACTTTGGTGGTAATGATATTTTGTGTTACTGTACACAGGTAGTATGCCGCGAAGTGTTTTCATGCAGATTATGCATGAAAATCACGAGTTTGCATGCGCCAAAATCAATGCAATTGATTTTGTGTGCATAAATTGTTGCTGGAACGAGGTACGAGTGAACAGTAACTATTTTGTTAGAGTGTGAAAGAGAGCGCTTGATTATGGATATAATGCTAAACCGATTATTTATATATCTGCCCTATTTACAGCAGGAGCTGGGACAGGACGATTATCAGGGGAAACTAGATTATTTACAGCATACAATGGCGCAGTTTCACATTTTGGTTTCTCAGATGCTTTCTATATCTGAGATAGGTGGAGCCCCGGTTGTTCTCACGGATGACCCGCAATTAGCCTTTTACTGTGTATCGCAGCAGATTCCTTGTTGTATTGTACTGGATTCCGGAAGCCGGGATGCCAGTCTGCCCAGTGGCGTATATTGCGTAGAGTCTCTGGAGGATATAGATGGTGAATATCTGGATCGTATTTATAGGCGGACTAAGGGGATACCATGGAATATTGTGGAGACGGATCGTCTGCTGATCAGGGAGATTACGCCGGTGGATGTTCCGAGGCTGTATGAATTGTATTCGGATGATTCTATTACGAAATATATGGATAATCTGTATTCAGACCCGGAGCAGGAGCTTAGTTATACCAGGGATTATATCCAGAACATTTATGGTTTCTATGGCTATGGGATGTGGATTATTACGTTAAAAGACACAGGCGTGGTGATTGGCAGGGCTGGCTTGGAATATAAGGAAGGCTATGACGGGCTGGAGCTTGGATTTATGCTGGGAGCAGAGTATCAGCATCATGGGTATGCATACGAGGCATGCAATACCATTCTTGAGTATGGCAGAGAGTGGCTTGGACAGGATGCTTTCAGAGCAATCGTACATAAGGAGAATTTGCCATCAAGGCATTTATGTGAGAGACTGGGATTTCAACTTAGTGGATCATTTGCAGAGGTGGAGAAAGATTTTGTAGAATATAGACTTGGATGAAAATAACATGAAAAAATTCTAAAAAAACATTTGACACCATCCCTATTCTGTGTATAATAAAAGACAGAACAAGGGCGTTCGAGAATACAATGTATTCGCGAATGCCTTTTTTGTACGAATAAACGGAACAATTATTCGTAGGCAGATATAAGAGATATGAGGAGGTTAGCAGGATGAAGAAGTTGGAGATTATCATCAGACCCGAGAAGCTGGAAGATTTGAAGGCTATATTGGAAGAATCTAACGTAAATGGTCTGAATATTGCAAACATTATGGGTTACGGCAATCAGAAGGGTGTTGTGAAGAGATACCGTGGCGCAGAATATCGTGTCAATCTTTTGCCGAAGATCAAGGTTGAGACGGTTGTATCTGATGAAGTATCAGAAGCTTTGATTGATAAGATCGTAAAAGAGATCAACACTGGTAATTATGGTGATGGTAAGATCTTCGTATATGATGTTCAGGACGCTGTCAGAATCCGTACAGGCGAGCGTGGACAGGAGGCTCTGTAGTTTTCACAGTTCTACAGATTTAATTGAAAAATGAAAAATTTATGTATGTGTATTATCAAAGGAGATAATCAACAGGCGTAGCAGCAGCTGCAGACAGCCGGTTATTATCTCCTTTTTCTATTGATAAGAATGTTTTTCATGGCAATACACAGATAAAGGAGGAGAAAGTTATGTTTTTATTAACAGAAGCATCTGAAGATGCCCTTAATGCGGTGAACAGCATTATCTTTGGTTCTCACGGTGTATGGTTCCTGATCGGGGCGGCATTGGTATTCTTTATGCAGGCAGGTTTTGCAATGTGCGAGGCTGGTTTTACCAGAGCCAAGAATGCCGGTAACATTATTATGAAGAACCTGATGGACTTTTGTCTTGGTACTGTTGCTTTTATTCTGGTTGGTTATAACCTGTTATGTGGTGTAGGTAATAACTTCGTTGGCTGGGGCTTGAATGTATTTGATTTCGACAATACTGACTGGTATGGTTTCGTGTTCAACCTGGTATTCTGTGCGACAGCAGCTACAATCGTATCCGGTGCCATGGCAGAGCGTACAAAATTCATTTCCTACTGTATTTATTCTTTTGTAATCAGCTTATTCGTATACCCTATCGAGGCTCACTGGGTATGGGGCGGTCAGGCATGGCTGACTAACATGGGATTCGTTGATTTCGCAGGTTCCTGTGTCATCCATATGGTAGGTGGTTTTACTGGTCTGATTGGTGCCGCTATGTTAGGACCCCGTATTGGTAAATATGATAAGAATGGCAAGTCCGTTCCTATTCTTGGACATAACATTGTAGTAGCAGCCCTTGGTGTATTCATTCTGTGGTTTGGCTGGTATGGTTTCAACGGTGCCGCAGCAGCAGATGGTGATGCACTTGGTAAGATTTTTGCAACAACAACAATTGCACCTGCTTTTGCAACATGTACAGCAATGATCTTTACCTGGATCAAGAATGGTGCTCCTGATGTGTCCATGTCTTTAAACGGTTCTCTGGCAGGTCTGGTTGCCATTACAGCCGGATGTAACAACGTAGATATCCCAGGTGCAGCTATTATCGGTATTGTGGCAGGTATTCTGGTATGTGTAGGTGTATACTTCATTGAAAATACATTAAAGATTGATGATCCTGTTGGTGCTGTAGCAGTTCATTTCTGCAACGGCTTGTGGGGTACTTTGGCAGTAGGTCTTTTCAGTGTAGTAGAAGATGGTAATACTACAAAGGGTCTTTTCTATGGCGGTGGTTTCCGTCAGCTTGGTATTCAGGCTCTGGCTGTTATCGTAATTCTTGCCTGGACAGCAGTCATGATGACAATTGTATTCTTCGTTATCAAGAAGACAGTAGGACTTAGAGTATCTGAAAAGGAAGAGATCGAAGGGCTTGATCCTACAGAACATGCATTGGAATCTGCTTATCCTGACTTCCAGTCTGCTAACTATAATAAATAAATTAGTGCTGATTCTTTTTCCCTTAGTTGAATAATACATAGAAAAGACGTGATATTTGTAGAGCATCACGTCTTTTTCTTATACAAAAGTATTTCTAATGTCAGATGCAGAAAGCTTCGACTTTCTGTGGGTATTCTTTATATGATTGTTTCAATTGCTACATTTTTCTGGGCAGACAGGTTCATAATGTCCTGATAATATTGCTTCTGCAGATCAATGATCTGATTATCAGAGGTCTGGATAACAGGTCTTGAAAAATTATCCTGATTAATAAAGATTACGTTGCCTTCCATACCGTTCGTCAATGTGACACGGTGATTCAGATAAGAATTGGCAACATTTTCAAGGAAAGTCAGGATGTATTTCATCTCATATTTCTGAATGCCTTCGTCTTCAAAGGCTTTGATAACTGAGAATGGACACATGGCGCGGCGGTAAACACGTTCACTGGTCATGGCATCGAATATATCTGCGATGGTGACGATTTTGGCAAACTTGTCAATTTCAGGACCTTTTAATCCATAGGGATAACCACTGCCATCACATTTCTCATGATGCATCAGCGCGGCATTCTTTACATGCTGTGGAATATTATCGTATTTATTCAGTAAATGAAAACCCTCTATGGTATGAGTCTTAATAATTTCAAATTCATCCCTGGTCAATTTACCGGGCTTGCGTAAGACCCCGGTTGGCAGAAGAAATTTACCTACATCGTGGAAAAGACCACAGGCGGTTGCCATAGTCTGATCTGCCTCGGAAAAATGAAGCCACTTTGATAAAATGTTGCAGATTAATGCAACATCCAGGCTGTGATTGTATACAGAATCATCTATGTTTCGCATATTGAGAAGCATATCAAATACATTGATATAAGAATCCTCCTGATGCATCATCTGAATAGTCTCTTCCAAAAGACCATTGACGTAGAAGGGTTCATTGCGGTAAAGTGATTTCATCAGATTATCGCGGAAATGTTCTGCACATCTGTTGAAATCCTGCTGAAAATGCTGGAACTGAAGGCTGCTGCGTATCTTTTCCTTGTTGGTCTGAACGGCGTCGGCATCCAGGACTTTGGATAAGGTCATAGGAGTATTAAGCTCGTTGACAACAGTATCTTCAATATGTACATAATAGACGGAATAGGACTCCAGTCTTGATATGATATTTTCTGTCAGTACGACACCCTTTGGGACAATCATTTTCAAGTCATAGGTGAGGATGTCTTCAGCGGTTACCATACCGGGACGTAAGTCGGTAACGGGTATCTGCTTCATGTTTTTGTCACCTTTCTTTACAATTTTATAATTATATCTTAATTCTTTTGGTAAAAAAAGTCAAATATATGGAGGATAATTTAGTGAAAAAGTATACTGGTATACATAAAATGTCAGACAATAAATTTCTGAACCTTTTCAAATTGGATGCACTTACAGATGCAGGAAGAAAGTTTGATTACTATTTCGTATCAAGGCGTAAAGAAAAAGAACTGAAGATCTATACCAAAGACAGCCTGGCAGAAGGCGTGGTAATCTATCCGGTTCTCAAGGAAGACCAGGATAAGATCGTGATGATCCGGCAATACCGCTACCCGCTGGATGATTATCTCTATGAACTGCCTGCAGGATTGATTGATGAAGGAGAGACGCCAGAAGAAGCAGCAATCCGTGAGATGATGGAAGAGACAGGACTTACCTTCACCGTATACGAAGATGGAGAAGCAGCCTACAGACGCCCCTTCTTCATGGGAGCAGGCTTCACGGATGAAAGCTGCAATGCCGTATTTGGCTATGCCACAGGTCAGATCAACCAGGCTCATATGGAAGATACCGAAACAATACAAGTCCTCCTTGTTGACAAAAAGGAAGCCGCACGCATCCTGAGAGAAGAAAAAGTATCGCTGCGTGCAGCCTACCTCCTCATGAACTTCCTGCGAAGCGAGAAATCCAATCCCTTCTCCTTCCTGCACACACAGTCATAATGCATAAACAGTGCATTACATGTTGAAAATGAAAAATAAAATGCAAAATAAATGCACACCATATTGACACACCGGTGTGCATTTATTATACTCAAAATTACAGAAGTAGATAATTTATGAAGTAACCATAAATCACATTATCGCAAGATACAGAATTGTACAGCTTCCCCAAATGCATAAGCGGCACAATTCGTCCCTTGCTGTACACTATACACATTCTAAAGAGGAGGATGATCAGTGAAGAGAGTTACGATTCAGGACATAGCCAAAGAAATGGGATTGAGCAGAAATACAGTAGCCAAAGCATTAAGCAATGGCAATGTATCTCCAGAAACCAGACAGGCAGTCGTACAGAAAGCCTGTCAGATGGGATATGCCAAGCTGGATGATGCACTGGTAGAAGAAGTCATGCATCAGAAAAGAAAAACCGGAGGAGGGACAATACTTGTATTGTTCAACCGTTGGCAGTCCCTGTTCTGGAATACCACACTGGCAGGCATCAGCGATGGAGCCAAACAGGAAGGCTATCGTATGCAGCTCTATATTGTGAACGAAGATGATCTGGATGGAGAAGAAGTGCTGGAGCAGTTAGAGGATGATGTACAGGGTATTATTTTCCTGTGTATTTTTCCAATCCGATTTGTAAAAGGCATTGCCAGGGCAGGACTACCCATGACCTTCTTTAATACGCCGGTGGATGCACAGGAATACATTGCACTTGGTGATGTATACAATCTGGAAGGCTTCTATTCCATGAACAGATTGACAGGATACTGCATTGATGTAAAGAAATGCACAAGCTTTGCATTTATTGGATTTGCAGAAGGCTCCAGAGTTGTACAGGCAAGATTGCTTGGATTTATGAGCGCCTGTAGAAAGAGGGGGATAGAACCGGATCAGAAAATGCTGTTCACCCATCCCTCCAATGATGTGTATTATGGGTACAGCATGGTAGAAGAGGCAATCGACCAGATGCCTTATATGCCGGATGCGATTATCTGTGAGAATGATGATATAGCCAAGTATACGGCAACTGTATTGTTGAGGAAGAACCCTGCACTTGCCGAGCGGACAATTATTACAGGATTTGATCATACGATAGAAGAAGACTTTTTCAAAAAAGATATTCTGACCGTGGATGTAAGGATAGAAGCGCTGGGTAGAAGACTGGTGAAATCTGTAGTGGACAGGATCAAGAATCCTGATTTGGATAATACATTCGTAACCTTGGCAACTTACCCATTATTAGGTTAGAGCAAGAAAGGTGTGGTGAAGTACATGCAGAAACAGACATTGAATGGAATGTGGACGATGCATCCTGTATGCAGAGAGGATGATACCTATATGAAAGCCTATGGATTGGCAGATTCCTATCAGGCTCAGATTCCAGGTTCCGTATTGTCCACGTTATTGGATGCAGGGGCGATAGAAGACCCCTATTATAGACAGAATGAATACACAGCCAGAGACCTTTTCTGGCAGGATTATATATTTGAACGCAGCTTTGAAGTGACACAGGAACTGTTGAATCAGGATGTGATACAACTGGTCTGCTATGGGATAGATACACTGGCTGACTTATATATAAATGACACACATGTCATTTATATGGATAATATGCACAGAACCTGGAGAATCCCTGTAAAGGAATATCTGCATGAGGGCAGCAATTCCATACGCTTTTATTTTAAATCTACACTTCGCTATATAGAAGAGAGAGAAGCGTCAGCACCGGCAGATAAGAAGATTACGATAGAGGCAAGTGGAGCGATTGCAGGTAATCAGTATATCAGAAAGGCACATTCCATGTTTGGATGGGACTGGGGCGCTCAGTTACCGGATGCAGGCATCTTCCGTGATATTGAGATACAGGCTTATTGTACAGCCAGAATTGATGAAGTGAAATATCAGCAGGAACATGCGCAAGGCCAGGTCACATTACAGGTAGAAGCAGTGCTTGAATGTGCAGACTATATTGGAAAATGTTCCATAGGAAAAGCTTCCGGAGAAGAAGCATCTCATGAAGAAACTATCTATGAAAAGACTATCTATCAAAAGACTTCCATGGAAGTGTGCGTGTATGATCCGCAGGGACATCTTCTGGACAAACATATCATGACAACAAAAGACAATGTGACATATGTGTCAGAATTTATTATACAGAATCCGCAGTTGTGGTGGGTAAATGGACTGGGTGAACATCCGCTGTATACAGTAGAGACCAGACTGCTTACCCAGGGAGAAGAAGCACAGACAAGCACAGACCGTATTGGACTTCGGACTTTTACCGTGAGCAGAGCTAAGGATCAATGGGGCGAGGAGTTCGCATTCATGATCAATGGAGTAAAATTCTTTGCCATGGGAGCGGCTTATATTCCGGAGGATTGTGTATACAACAGAATTACCAGAGAGAGGATGGAATATCTGGTACGCAGCTCAGTAAAAGCCCATTATAATTGTCTGAGAGTATGGGGTGGCGGTTATTATCCGTCAGATGAGTTCTATGATCTGTGTGATGAGTACGGCATTATTGTATGGCAGGATCTGATGTATGCCTGCAATGTATATGATGTAACACAGGAATTTGAGGACAGCATTGCGGCAGAGACAGTAGATAATGTAAAGCGGCTGCGCCATCATGCAAGTCTGGGATTATGGTGCGGCAACAATGAGATTGAGTCAGCCTGGGCATACTGGGGCAATTATCAGACTCAGAGTCAGTATTTACGCGCTGATTATATCAAGCAGTTCGAATATATCCTGCCAAAGGCACTGAAAAAGGCAGACGACCAGACCTTTTTCTGGCCTTCTTCTCCTTCATCAGGTGGATGCTTTGATGAACCGGGGGCTGAGAACCGCGGAGATACCCATTACTGGGAAGTATGGCATGGGCAGAAGCCATTTTCTGATTATCAGAAGTATTTCTTCCGATTCTGCTCGGAGTTTGGGTTCCAGTCTTTTCCATCAGAGAAGACGGTATATTCCTATACAGAACCACAGGATAGAAATATCTTCTCACCGGTTATGGAGAGTCATCAGAAGAATGATGCTGCCAATGGCAAAATGCTGTACTATCTGTCAGAGAACTTCCGCTATCCTAAGGATTTTGAAAGTCTGTTATACGTAACCCAGGTGCTTCAGGCGGTAGCAATCAAATCAGGCGTAGAGCACTGGAGACGCAACCGTGGCAGATGCATGGGAACTTTGTACTGGCAGATCAATGATAACTGGCCCGTGGCATCCTGGTCCAGTATTGATTATTACGGCAGATGGAAAGCGCTTCATTACATGGCATGCAGATTCTATGAACCAGTAGCTGGAAGTATTGTCAGAATTGCTGACACAGATACTGCCGAGCGCAACGGTGGGGAACATTTCAGTGCAGTAGCAGCCCATGTGCAGAATGAAACTGCGCTGCCAGTAGGTGTAACTGTGACTATGACTCTGAAGACCTTCGATTTCAAAGTCATAACGACTGCTACACAGCATGTAGTTGTGCCAGCCTTTGGCGTAAGTAAAGTTCTGGAAGAAGACTATAGCAGCTATGTACAGAGACTGCCACGAATCCTGACCACACCATCAGCTAAACGCGTAGAAGATCATACACATCACTATTACGATAAGAAAGATGTCTTCGTGGAAGCAGTCTTCACCTATGAAGATGGCAGAGTACAGATCGAAAGCGATACTCTTGTGCCATACAAACACGTAGAACTGCCACAACCCAGCATACATGCAGAAGTAGTAGACAATGCAAACACTTATACCATCGCCCTGCAAAGCAATGTGTATACCCCATTTGTCGAAGTAGATTTCACCGATGCCGATGTAATCCTGTCCGACAATATCATCAACCTAACCGATGATAAACCACGTGTAATATCCTTTACAACTGAGGATATTATAAATGGTAACTTTACCGATGCCACAGACGTCAAAAACCGCCTGCGCATCCGCTCCCTGCGTGATACCTATTAAATAACATACTCAGGGTAACTATACAGAATTGTACCGCTTTTACAAATGCATAAGCAGGCACTTGAAAAACGCAGCGAGAGCG
>ULPA01017590.1_pt1 | contig 23888 bp, 25 predicted proteins | sample 1953061 | NCBI WGS metagenome assembly ULPA01 (sample SAMEA4835617, study PRJEB28245) | human gut metagenome | biome: gut microbiome; material: fecal sample | place: Denmark | collected 2008
GGCATTCATTTTTAGTTAGTGCGGGTTATTTACCTGATACTATTTGCTCCTTTCCTTTGTCTTAAAATGCTTACATAAAAAATGAGACCTCCCATAATGGAAAGTCTCTACTTTTTGGCACTGATTCTATGCCCTTATTATTCAGTTCCTAAATGTACACTTTTTGACACTACTTCATCTTTTGAGTTTTCGTCATGGACGAATCAGTGTCAATACTTTTGAGTTTTGAATATAAATTATATCTCTTCTAATACTTCAACCACTTTCTTTTTATATCCCAAATCATTAGATATTGCACTGCGTATCAAACTTTTTTCTGTATTTTCATCAAATTTTATATATTCTTGAAAATAAAATATTATAAGTAATGTATTAACAATACTCGATAAAATATCCACTTGTTTTGTCAAAAAGTTTACATCTTTTTTTACAAATTTAAACTCATCAATATATTCTGCACTTTGAAAGAACTTGCTATTTGTTCCATGAACAAAATTAGATAAATTCCTATATTGCATAGTCCAATCATCTATAACATTAGAAACAATTTCCTGTACTTTCGCATCTTCTACGTTATATTTCATTGAATATGGATAATTTTTAATATAATCTTTTAACTCATTAAAACCGCTAACAGTCCTAGAATTATCATTCATTTCCTTTTTAAAGAGTTCTACAGGATGTTCACTATAAAACAAATATGTTAATATTAATTCTTGAGTTCTTCTCAACATTACTAATGCCGGTATCTTCATATCAATATTTCCTAATAAAATAATATGAACGGCATTTGATAACATCTCCTGAAAATACATTTCTGTCTTAGGTGCTTTTCGAAAAGTTGGTGTCATATGTTTTTTCCAAACCTTAATAGTCATCATAAAAGTTAGTGCTTTTTTTGTAAAATCAACAGACTGCTCTCTAGACTTTATAATAATACCATACTTCTCTTCTACAAACCTTGTTATTGCATTAAATTCTTCTTCCAATTCATAACCAAATGTTTCCATCACTCAACACCATTATAACTGTCAAAAAATTCAAACCACGATTCCATAAACCCTTTTTCATCAGATAACTTTTTATTATCTAAAGACAACGAATTTGATTCACTATTAAACTTATTCCATGCTTTCAAGAATTTATTAAACTGCTGTGGACTTTGTTCATAAACTTCATTAAGCACAATTCCTGCTACTTCTGCCCTAGAACGTTTTAACCAATAGTTTTTTATTTCAATATTCAAACACTTCTCAGCAAATTTTAATATCTCTTTTGCTGAGGGGAACTTATTAACATCCAATAAAAGCATTGGTAAAATTCCTAACAATTCCTCCGTATTGCTATCAAGAATTGATACCTCCTTCTTTTCTCCTATAACATCTAGAACCTCTTTCCTTATGCTGTTAGCTTTATCTATATCCATATTAATGAATTCAATGCTTCCAAGCATATCCATTAAATCCAAAAGAGAATATAATGCTTCTTTTGTTTCTTTTTTCATAATTATAACCTTCCTTTCTGAACTAATTCTTTGGTTATATTCTTAATCTGATTAACAACATTCAAATCGCTCATATTTAATATGTATTTTTCATGTGATAAATCAGAATCTAATCCTTTAACTATATCTTCACATTGCTTTAATTCATTTTGAAATAGTTTTAATTTCCATTTTTTCTGTATTATTGGTTTGTTCTTCTTGTAAAGCAATCTTGTAGGAATAACCATATTCAATACTATTCCAACAAATTTTATTTCATGCTCAAATTGCTTTTGAATAGTTTCTTTTACATAATTTTCCAACATAGGTAAACCAAATACAGACAATGGCTCTGCCTTCATTGGAACCAAATACATATCTGATGCTAATAAAGAAACCTTTGTATACTCTGATATTGTAGGAGGGCAATCTATTATTACAATATCATATTTTTCTCCCAAATCATTCTGTATATACTGTTTTAATTTGTATGGACTAGATGCCAAATTCAATGTCATTATATCCAAACTAGATGGAATTATGTCAAATGTATTTTCTACATTAAAAATCCACTTTTCTTCTTTCCTCTGCTCATATCCATCTAAGACAGAATTAGCCTGATAATCTGGAGATAAACAACCATAAACCGATTTATTTCTATCCTCTAATATCTCATTCATTTGTGATTCTGTAAGCGTATATTGTGTCGCATTCATCTGTGGGTCCATATCTATTAACAACACCTTTTTTCCTTCTATCTTCGATAGCGTATATGCAACATTTACGGCAAGAGTAGTTTTCCCAACGCCACCTTTCATATTTATAAATGTAATTACTTCCGACATTTTTATCCTCCTTGTTCCTATAATTTTTTCTATACACAGTTCCTTATATAAATTTTTACTGTAGTACACCAAAATGCCTCAGTGCATCCTTAATATACTCCACCTTCTCCTGTGGACACTGCTTCACCTCTGGATTCTCTTTCTTGGACTTATTGTAATTCTCGCCCATATCCAGACCACACATCCGCTTAACCTGTGCAATGTAAGAAGTATGCACATTCACACCATACTTGTTCTTCACATATTCCTTAATCTTCGAATAAGTAGCCTTTTCCTCTGGCGTGTAGTTACTCTCTTCATCAGGCTTCATTATAACCTCAATCTTAGGTGTATCTTTTTTGAGGGATAATTTGACTAGCGTCTCCACATGCCCCGTCATCGGAAACAAATCAACCCCCACCATCTTTTCAACCCTATACCCCTTCTTTTTAAGCACTCCAAGGTCACGCGCAAGCGTGTCCGGGCCGCAGGATATGTAGACTATCTTTTTCGGTGCAAGCTTTGCAACACAGTTTAGAAAAGTCTCGTCACTTCCCGAACGCGGAGGATCCATGAAAACAACATCCGCGTGCTGTCCGTCGGCTGCCATGCGGGTCATAAATTTTCCGGCGTCATCGCAGTAGAAACGGATGTTGTCCATATTGTTGCGCTTTGCATTGGCGATGGCATCCTTCACGGCATCGGTGTTCAACTCAACACCGATGACATTTCCGCCTTTTCCTCCAGCCTGCCCGGCCATATATGAAGCCGCGGTGATTCCGATTGTACCGATTCCGCAGTATGCGTCTATGACCGTCTCATTTCCCGTAAGCCCGGCAAATTCAATCGCCTTGTTATAGAGGATTTCCGTCTGGACGGAATTTATCTGATAGAAGGACTTTGGCGATATTCGGAAGGTATTGCCGCACAGCACATCCTCAATATAACCCTTTCCGTAGAGTGTCTGTTCCCTGTCCCCCAACACCATCGATGTGCGCTTGTCATTGATATTCATTACTATTGTTGTTATTTCCGGGTGCTCCTTTAAAAGAGCCTTTACAAAATTATTTTTGGATGGAAACATCGTGCTTGAGAGGACAAGCACAACCATAATCTGTCCGGTGCTGTGTGCTGTTCTTATGAGAACATGGCGGAACAGACCTGTTCTTCTGTCCTCATCATAGACCTTAAGCTTGAATGACGGGATAAGCTTTCTGATGGTCGCAATTATCTCATCGGCTTTTTCATTTTCGATAAGGCAGTTATCGACCGCAACAACCTTGTGCGTTCCCTCCTCATACACACCGGATATGACATTCCCCTTTCTGTCCGTTGTGAAAACGGCATGTACCTTGTTGCGGTAATGCAGCGGCTCATCCATGCCAATCACCTCTGTAAGCCTGCCGTACGGTGCTAAAAGCTTTGCAAGGGCAGCCTTCTTTATCTTAAGCTGTTCTGCGTAATCATGCTTAAGCAAGTTGCAGCCACCGCATTTTTTGTCATAAGGGCAATTATATTTCATATTCTTCTCTTTTCTCCATTTCGTTAACTTCTCATAGATAATTGCGATACCCTTCAAACTATTCAGAGCTATCCCATGTTCACAAAAATCCCCATGTCACTGCTTTTGCAGTGGCTCAAACAGTAATGAAAAACATGCTTTTTACAATTTCGCACTATTACCTCTGCACAGCTATATTTTTACCGCATGCTCTCCTGCCTACACCCCCGCCAGCATATCAAAATCCGGTATGAAGCTGTCCTTCGCGACATCGCCCTCCTGAATGAAGGCATTCTCAACACCAAGGTCAATTGCGTAGTCCACAACCTCGTCATACTCCTCCTGTGTGACACATCTTCCAAGCTCAGGGTAGAGCACATTAAGCTTTCCGCCGGGCATAAGCTCCGGCATCGGAGTGTACTGGCTCATTATGCTCATATATATGTCATCCCCATAAGTGTCATAGAGGTATTTTACAACTGCCTTTGAATCCGCGGTGCACCCGGGGAGCACCAGATGGCGCACTATCATTCCGCGCTTCATTATAAGACCGGCCTCGTCCGTTGCCGTATTATCATCCGGCTTTTCTACCTCAAACACCGGTGTTCCAACCTGTCTGAACATCTCCGCAAGTGCAGCCATCGCAGCCGCCGGATAATCCTGTGCCTTACTGTATTTTCCGGCAAGCCCGGGTGACATATATTTCATATCGGGAAGGTATACATCCACAAGTCCGTCAAGCAGCTTTAGTGCCTCAGCCTTCTCATAGCCGCCGCTGTTGTATACCACAGGCAGGTTCATTCCCTGGCTCTTTGACAGCTCAAGCGCCTTTATAATCTGCGGTATGTAATGTGTCGGTGTCACAAGGTTAATATTAAGCGCCCCTCTGTCCTGCTGCTCAAGGAATATCTCCGCAAGACGCTCCACCGAAATCTTCTTTCCGACCTTCGCGTTGGCAATATTGTTGTTCTGGCAGAATACACAGCCAAGCGGACATCCCGAAAAGAACACAGTCCCCGAGCCACGCACGCCCGATATGCATGGCTCCTCCCAGTTATGGAGTGCCGCACGCGCCACATATATATCACTGTCACAGCCACATCTGCCGCGCACACCGTTAAGCCTGTCAACACCGCACTCACGCGGACATAACGTACATGCGGAAATGTCATATTTCCATTCCATTTCTATCCCCATTTCCTTTTTTATATATTCTCATACCATGATGTTGGGGTCAAAACATGTGCTATAAACTTAGTGTGTATAACGTATTATATTTATGCATATCACGACTTTTGGGAGAAGCTTAGATGTTCTTAGAACTCTGCTAAGTCCCTAGCCAAAAGCAGCACGGAGGCTGCTTTAGAAGCAATGCATACAGGGATGTATGCCGGCTTCGGTGGCGAACGTATAGAACACCTTTATCAGAGTTCTTAGAACATCTTGCTTCGGACAACGGAGCTGATATGCATAAATATAATACGTTATACACTCGTGTATTAAATTACCATGTTTTGACCTCAACATCATACCATTTCATTTTTTATATATTCTTAATTTGACCATTTTCTGCTTCTATGATAAAATCATTCTACTATATTGGAATATGTTTTCCAACATAATTCTGTATATTTTATCAATGCCATTTTTGCAGGTAATACTATGTTGCATGTAGTACAATGCTAAAACATGAACACACATTTTTTAATAATTATATACGATAAATTATTTTATGCCAACATAGTATATATTAAAAATGTATTTTAAGAGGCGCTGCTAAAGAGGTGTTTCTAATTGACACTGATATAATGCAAAATAACCGGTTCCACATTCTGCCCCCTGCAATAATACACAATATATCAATAGTCATTTAAGGAGATAAAAAATGAATCCAGCCAAATTATTCCAGTTAAAATCATCATGGGACCGTTTCACGGCAGCCCATCCGAAGTTTCCGATGTTCCTTCGCGCAGTATCGGGAAGCGATGTCATAAAGGAAGGTACAATTATAGAGGTTAATATTACAACCGCAGATGGACGCAGTTTTTCCACAAATGTCAGGCTCACTCCTGAGGATATGCAGTTGTTTTCGGATGTAAAGGATACAGTAAAATAGCTTCGGATGTTTCTGCACCAGCCTTAATATTAAACAGGGATGTATGAATCCACACTATTGAAGATTCATACATCCCTGTTATCTTATATTTTCGTATCAGCACACAAAAGTAAATGACTTCAAATCTGCTGCTCCTGTACCTGAATATTCCAGATATATCGAATGTACACCATCGGGTATCGTAATTTTTATCTCGTTATACTCCCATATATTCGCATTATCGATTGGAATACTTGAAAGCACATCCCCATCCCATGTAGTCTTTATTTTAACATTTCCATGAGCATAGCCTCTGGTCTTAATTCCAAATGCGGTAAGACCCTTACAGTCAAAATACTTGAAGCCGATAACCGAACCATCACATAGGTTTGTAATATATGCCGGCTCAATATCTCCATCACGGCCATCCTGCATAATATATGGATGTCCAGCTCCTCCTACATACATCTGCTCATCCTTTGTAAAAATATTGCATGCAATAAAAGAAGGATACTCTCCCTCCCCCTTCAATGGTCCATCGTTAAGACCGCATGAAGTCATCTCTGCCTGAATTATCTTGTCTCCATCAAAGCTTAGCTTCTCTGCACAGCCCTGCCTTGAATACCATGTATTGTTAGTATGCCTGTGATAGAATATATACCACTCGCCTTCTATCTCTACAATGCTGCCGTGATTATTTGCTCCGAATGCTGCAGGCTTAGCAGCAGGCTTATATGAATCAATACCAATGTCACAGTTGCTTACAATCACCCCTCCGTATCTGAAACCGGACAACGGATTATCGCTCACCGCATAGCACAATTCATGCATTACAACCGAAGAATATATAAAATAATACAGGCTGTCTTTTTTTCTTATTGATGAGGCTTCAAAAAACTCATGCCCTTCAAAGCCTGTGCCATCGCTGTATGAACCACTCGGTACTACAAATACAGGTTCTGTTATTACTGTGAGCATATCCTTGTCAAGTACCATTCCCATAGAGCCGTGACGCGTTTTATCATTGCCATTGCAAAATCCCGTGTAAAGATATGTCTTGTCACCCTCCGTGAGCACTCCCGGATCAAACTGCGGCTCATCACCTGGTCTTTCGCCAATTCTTCGTCCATCCTTATCCCTGACATAGCCGTAAAAAGCGTATGGTCCCTGTGGTCTGTCTGCCACTGCTACAGAAACGACCGATACCTTATCAAGCACATAATACAGATAGTATCGACCATCCGGCCCTATTGTCACATCAGGTGCGTACAGACACATTCTCCCATCGGAGTTGAGCGGATCCTGTGTTTTCCGGTAAATAACTCCTTCATAATGCCAGTCTCCAAGATTATCTACTGGTGCAGACCAGCATACATAATCTCCAAGACAAAATACATGTCCGTTATACATGTCATGTGAACCATATATATATACCCTGCCGCCAAACACATATGGTTCCCCGTCAGGAATATATTCCCATGATGGAAGATATGGGTTAAAAGCTTGTTTTTTCATTTAACTATCTCCTATCTCTTTTTCTTTCCTGCTTAATCCTATACATCATCTTATCCGCCGTCCTGATATAATCCTCCATCACCATTTGTGGTTCATCAGGTGACGAAATGATATGCCCTATACTCGCCGATAATGCCGCAGGAAGCATGCCTGAGCTGTTGTAAGCATCTATCTTTTTTTCTATCTGTTTCTGAATATTTGCTGCCTCATCCTCATTATCACAGCTTCCCATAAGCAGAAATTCATCGCCGCCATATCTAAGACAGAAAAACGAACTATCAGGCTTCACGTCATTTAATATTAGTGCCATCGCTTTGATAGCAGCATCCCCAACCTCGTGACCATAGGTATCATTTATCTTCTTAAGCCCATCCATATCAGCAAACAGAAACAGAGTGTGCCTGCCCTTTCTGCGATTTTTCTCAAATAATATTGCCCCTACATGTTGAAGTGCAAATCGGTTGTAAATTCCTGTCATTACATCATACATGTAAAGATGTGCCAGCTTCTTATTAAGCTCACGGATACAGATGCTCTGCCTGATAGTCTCAAGAGCTGTATTTAACACACTCAACCAGTAATACAGGCTTCCATTCTCAATATATTCAATTCCATTCTCCATAACACAATATCCGAACTGACGCCCATTATGGTGAAGCGGCATAAACACTATAATATGTGATTTCTCTTTTTCATCAATAAAGCCATCAGGTATAAGCTTAGACGTGACAAATGAAACAGGTCTGTTGTCCGTACTTTTTTTATTGAGCAGAACCAGCATATTTTCGGGATATTCCAATGAGGGTGCTTCCTGCGCGTCTGCAGCAACAGCTTCATCATCTATTCCGTATGACGGCTCCACACCATTTTCCTTATATTGACTTTCGTCTATGAGCAGACAGAAATTATCAATCTTAAAATTGTTAAGTTCCCACCACAGCTTGACTGCAAAATCTTCAAGAGAGGGTGCTGTCATAAGCCGTGTCTGCATATAATTAATCTTACGCCTTATATCCTCATTCGTGTACAGGATATCAAATATCTCTTTTTTTCTGTGCCTTTGTGTCACTCCATATGGTACACAGCCGCAGCTCTCATTTGGCATATATTCATGTGTGCTGTACTCATTTTTAGGATATATCCCACCAGCCAGCAGCCCAATCATCCTGTCAACACACTGCCTGCCAAGTTCCTCATCGCAGCGCTTAACGCTTGCAAGTCCGGGAATATTGCTCTGTGCCCTCAGCGTATTGTCAAAGCCTGTAACCCTCATATCCTCAGGCACCTTATAGCCACACTGCTCTAACCTGCTTATAAACCCTATCGCCATCATATCATTGGCACACACAACCGCATCAGCCAGCAGGCAGCCTCTGTCTGCAAAATCATTAAACGCCTTCTCGCCATCAGACTCACTGAACGAATAATCTCCCATCCGCCTTGTCTCAGGCTCTATTCCGTGCCGCCTGAGAGTATCGCAGAAAGCCTGCCTTCTCTGCATTGCCTCCATATTCGCTGCCGGACCTCCGATATAGTTAAAAACCCTGCACTTATGAACCTCTATAAGATGTTCAACCACATCCGACATAGCCGCATAGTTATCCGTTCCCAACATACACACACCGTCTATTTCCTGCTCCACACTGATACATGGTATGTTCCTTTCCTTAAGCTGTCCCACAAGCTTAACAACCCTCTCTCTTGAAGCAATATTGTTGGAAATAATGACGGCACCGTCAAAGTTAGACTTCAGAGCAAGCTCGAAGATATTGTATTCACAGTCATTATACTCCTTCTCACCATGGAAGCCTCCATAGTTGTTAAAGATATATAGACTGTTGCCTGTTTCTCTTGCCCGCCTGCTCATTCCACGCAGAAACTCTCCGATGAGCTCTGCATTCCACGCCGTAGAAAAAACAGCAATCCTTTTACCCATGCTAATCCCCATTTCTTTGGCGCTCTGTCAATCCATTGACAAACCGCCATCCACAATTAAAAAATATCCGCTCCTGTAAATTCACATATCGAACTTATCTATTAAAATATATTTTATATTATCGCCAAATCGTTTACTAACAATATATTGCTAATCAGTGGGTAGAAATTGCGGTTTTACAGCATATTTCTCAACGGCATGATAAAAAGCGGCATGCAGCCTAATAGCCGCATACCGCCTCATCACAATGTATGTGATTATAATATATAGTTTACCCACACACTCATCTCGCCCTCACCTCGGTTGTTCCATGCATAATACGGAACATACGTCAATTTCACATCCTTATACTCAGGCTTTTTAAGCGTGGTATATAACGGAGCAGTTTTCGTCTCTGCGTCAACGTCTGGGGAATCGCAGACGTTAATCAGCTTCTTTCCATCAGTCCGCAGCGCAGCCACATCCGTACCGGCAATATTCATCATAACCGTCTCAGGCTTAGCTGCCGCGCAAACGCTGAGGGTATGAAGGTCTGTTCCGTTGTCTGCCTCCTCAAGACAATAGATGAACGGTCCGCGGCGAAGTGCCGTCTTATTTATATCCTCGCGTACCTCATTGTTGGCAGCAATAAATTCCGGCTCCATTGAGAGTTCAAGCCTGACTGTATCCCCCTTCCTCCAGTCATGCGCTATATATAAATATCCGTCCCTAAGCTGTGCGCTGTTCTCATCAAGCTCTCCGGTGACACCGCTCACCTTGAAGCTTCTGCTCCACTCCGGTATGCGGATTGCAAGGCTTCCATGTACACTCTGCTCATTGGTGCACGAGTATACCGTGGTTCCCTGCCATGGCATATCTGTAGTGACCTCAAAGCTCAGCTCTTTTCCATTGACAGCCTTTTTCACACTTCCTCCTACGAAAAGGTGTGCAAAAAGTGTATCCTCATTCTCTGTATAGGCATACATGGCAAGTGAGCTTAAAAGCCTTGCAATGTTAGGAGGGCAGCATGCGCAGCCGAACCATTTCTGGCGGATTGGTTTTACATGAAATTTTCTGGCATCCTCATGACATGCCTTCGGATATACCTCCAATGGATTTACATAGAAAAAGCTCTTTCCGTCTGCCGCCATTCCCGCAAGGACAGTATTGTAAAGTGCCCTTTCCATAACATCCGAAAAGCTTCTGTCCGGCTTTATCTCAAGCATTCTTCTGGCAAAGAACACAAGACCGATGGCTGCACAGGTCTCTGAATATGCCGTATCGTTAGGCAGGTCATAGTTAAATGAAAATGCCTCACCTAAATGCGTCGCGCCGATACCCCCAGTCACATACATTTTCTTCTGTGTGACATTATTCCACAGCTTAAGACATGCCTCATAGAGTGCGTCATCATCATCCACTCTCGCGACATCTGCCATTCCGGAGTACAGATATACTGCACGCACAGAATGTCCGAATGCCTCATCCTGCTCACGCACAGGCAGGTGCGCCTGATGGTAAAAATAGCGGAGCTCATTCTCATGTCCCTTCTTCACAACCTCAGGGTGCTCCTCATCAAAATAATACGGTCTTGTTCCTCTCCGGTTTATAAAAAATTCTGCAAGCCTTCTGTATTTTTCTTCACCTGTCACATCGTACAGTCTCATAAGCGCCATCTCGGCAATCTCATGGCCAGGGTAGCCCTTCTTCTTTCCCTCTTCCTCACCGAAGCAGTCATACACATAGTCTGCAAATCTGCGCGCTGCGTTCAAAAGCTTATCCTTTCCTGTAGCCTCATAGTATGCGACCGCACCCTCAGTAAGGTGTCCGAAGCAATAGAGCTCATGGTTATCGCGGAGATTGGTGAACACCTTCGACATGTCATTTATAATATAGTATGTATCAAGATAGCCGTTATCCTGCTGTGCCGCACATACTATGTCGATTGCCCCATCCGCTATGCGCTCAAGCTCCTCATCCGGGTGCTGCGTAAGAGAATATGCGACCGCCTCAATCCACTTGGAAAAGTCGCTGTCCTGAAACAGGAAGCCATAAAATCTGTCCTCTAGATGTTCCATGTCCTGCGGTAGTGTCTCAAAGGTATCAAGAGGCCATACCTTATCCTGATATTTATCACCCAGCTCACGTCTGTCCTTCGTAATTTTTCCCGCCACCTTGAAATTTCTCATGCAGAAGCTCGGTGCCGCGCCTTCCACCTTGTCATTCAATGCGTCCCACTGGTATGGAATAACCTCTTTTCTTACAAGCTCCATCTTCTCCTTCCAGAACTTGTCATTTACCTGAACATTTCTCAGTGATAATGGTTTTGTATACTGCTTCATAATCCCTCCATAAATTGTTTTTGCTTATTACAACCATGGCTTCATATTATCAGTTTGTTATAGAATAGTACATGCAAAAAACACATTAAAAAGTGAAAAAAGGTTAGATAAGAGTGTATCTATACTTTAAGCTGTTCCCCGCCTCCTCATGGATTACATTTCCTGCACGGGTCATATCCCATACTTATAAGCTCTTCCCTCGTCCCTGTATAATCCCATCTGTTTTCTGCCTTTATCTGCCTGACTGATGAACACGATGGATAATGAAACTTCTTCGTGTTCATATTCGCAACATAGCCCCCGCCTGACTGCGTTGTCTCCTGTGCTGTCTCTTCTGTGGTACTCTGTTGTGTTATCTCCTGTGTAGTCTGCAAATCATCCGCAAGCCGGCTGTCACCCGTCGCATAATCTATTACAATTCCATCCTGTACATTGTAGATAAACATGCAGAAGCTTAACCCGTCACCATCTCCAAGGCTTGCCGCCTCCATCAGGACCCCCTTTGCAACAAGATTATCCCCATCAAATATAGGCGTTACCCTGTACAACTGTTTCACACTCTCATCATACTTCAGAGTATCTAAAACCTGATTTTCAAGCTCCAGCATATCAAGATTCAGCTGTCTTGTTCCTGTAATCAGATTTCTTGTATCATCATTTATACCTGAAACAGCATACATGAGAAGATGACATCTATTGTATAAATACATATCCGGTATAACCGATTTATCGTACTTTGCCGTGTGCCAGCCGCTCGGCTTAATATGTCCGATTTCTCCCCTCTCCTCCGCAGGCAGAGTCATGTAGGAGAACAGTCCTGCACATGTTCCACACCTCCCCAGTTCATCCAGCTCCGACAGATAAATAAAGCTGTCCCCCGGATAAGCTTTTATTTTCTCATTGAAAAAAGGGACATTGTCATTGACCACATAGAAATCTGTCCCACTATATTCCGGTATGGAAAGGCTGCTGACATCTACCAGAACATCCTCTTCTGATAGTGCCTCACCGGTCGAAACGATGTCATCTGAGGTATCCGTGGGAGCCATTGTCTCTGTATGTGAAAACGGTTCCTTTATGGAGGCAGTATAATCCGGACTATCACACCCTGTAATTGTACACAACAAAAAAACTGATACTGCCAACATAATACTTCTCAGCTTTTTTGTATTTTTATTATCTTTTTCTGTACTAATCTTAAATTCTCCGCCAGATTGTTCCGTTATTTCTCCAAAACACTTTTTTATGTGCATATTCCCATCTCCTCTGAATATACTTTTGCGTGTCTAATACACCGAAAATAAGTTTCTGATACATTGTCGCCGAATGATTGTTTCATATGCAATGCGGAGGAATGAGGCACAGCTGTGGCTACGTCGATTGACAACAACGCGGCAGATGAAAAATCAGGCAAGTCAAGGTGTAAGTTATTTATTATTCGATGTACTAGTATATCATTCACAATTATTGACGACAATATAATGATATTGCATTTTTTTAACAAATTATTATTTTGAATTTTATTTTTGTTAAATTTTTAATTATTATATACAATTATCGCGCAACTATGTTATACTTTGCATATATAGTGTATTAAAGTCGATACTTACATACATTAATATGCCTGCTAAACTTAATTAAATTATTCGGAAAGGAGTATTAGAATGGGATTTTTGACAGGTAAGACAGCCATTATAACAGGCGGAGGAAGAGCCATCCTCAAGGATGGAAGCTGTGGTTCTATCGGTTACGGTATTGCGACAGCCTATGCTAAGGAGGGAGCAAATCTTGTAATCACCGGAAGAAATGTTAAGAAACTGGAAGAAGCAAAGGCTGAGCTTGAAGAGAAATTCGGCATCAAGGTTCTCCCTGTACAGGCAGATGTGAGCGCCGGCACAGATAACGAAGCTACTGTTGCCAATGTTATCAGGCAGACAATTGATACCTTCGGACGTATTGATGTGCTCATCAACAATGCACAGGCATCCGCATCCGGTGTCACTCTCGCAGACCACACAACTGAGCAGTTCGACCTTGCTGTCTACTCCGGACTGTATGCCGCCTTCTACTATATGAAGGCATGTTATCCATACCTTAAGGAGACTAAGGGTTCCGTTATCAACTTTGCATCGGGCGCAGGTCTTTTCGGAAACTTCGGTCAATGTGCCTACGCTGCTGCCAAGGAGGGTATAAGAGGTCTTACAAGAGTAGCTGCTACCGAATGGGGTCCTGATGGAATCAATGTCAACATTGTATGTCCGCTCGCATGGACCGCACAGCTTGAGAACTTTGAAAATGCATACCCTGAGGCATTCAAGGCGAATGTCAAAATGCCGCCTATGGGACACTACGGAAATGTAGAGACAGAGATAGGCCGTGTATGCGTACAGCTTGCCTCACCTGATTTCAAGTTCATGACAGGTGAAACCCTTACTCTTGAAGGTGGGCTTGGACAGAGACCATAGTCTCTGCCCACCCACTATATTATGTACTTTTCAGAAATGTCTATCATAACATCAGATGGTGTTGAATATCAAAACATCATCTGATTATTTTATATACTTATCAACATTCGCCGCGTCGACCTTCTCAAAATCCACCCACACCTGATAGCCTGTATCCGATGTTCCGGCATAGTCCTTTATTGATTTTCCTGATGAGAGGAGCACCGCAACATCGACCGCCGCATTCGCCTGATTGACTGCATTCTGGCAGACTGTAAAGTCCATCTTTCCCTCTTTTACCAGCCGGCATGCATCGGCAGTGGCATCAACACCACAGACCACTATTGTGGCAGGGTCAATTCCGCATGCCTCCATTCCCGCTATCGCTCCGACTGCCATGGAATCATTATTACTGATTACACAATCCACAGTCCTTCCTGTGGAATTAAATATCTCAAAATACTCCTGTCCTAACTCCGGACTCCAATCAGCATAGTCCTGAAAAAGATAATTAATCTTCTTGCCCGACTCATTGAGTACCCTCTTCGCTGCCTCAGTTCTGCCCTTTGTTGCGGAATGAGTCTTTTCACCCTGTAAAATCATTACATTTATCTCACTCTTGCCCGACAGCTTGTCAAGGACATACTGTGCCTGATAGCTCCCCGCTACACTCTCATTGGAAGCAACATAGATGTATTCATCCGCCTTCAGATATCCCTCATCAGGACAGTTGTTCACAAATATTACCGGCAGCCCATCTGCTGCCCTCTCAACCTGAAGCGCCGTATCGACATCTATAAGCCTGCATATTACCGCTGTATAGCCCTGGCTCTTAGCTTCCTTGACCTGTGCTACCTGCTGCTCTGCCGACTGCTCCGCATAGACGGTGTCATGTCCTATTCCCTGCTCATCGCATGCCGATTCCAATGCTGCTATCAGCATATCCCTGAAAGCATCTCCCTTAGCGCAGGTTGCTATAAGAATTCTGGCATTGCCTGTTGCTGCTGTCCCTTTACCGCCTGAACACCCTGTCAATAATACAGCAAGCATTGACACACATAACAGCAAAGAGCATATTGATTTTCTTATATATTTCATATCGCAGTCCCTCCTATACTCTGAAAGAATTAATCTGGGTCATAAGCTTTTCCGATGTGTCGGCAAGCTTCCTTGCTGTCTCAGCTACCTTCTCACTGTCATCTGTAATATTCTTTGATTCGGAAGCGATATTTCCGGCATTTCGTGAAATAAGCTCCGCACTGGCTGCCTGTTCCTCCGTTATGGAAGCGACATTGGTAGATACATCCGCAACCTTTAACATATTGGCTGCCATGTCATTAACCACCTTGTTGGCATCTACAATATTATCATATATCGTATCAAATGTTGCCACTGCCTGATGTACAAGCCGGCTGCTGGTATTTATCTCATCGACGCTGCCCTTCGCCTTATCAACCGTCTCCCCTACCAGACTTGTGACCTCATTTATAAGTGTCTGAATCTTCTGCACAGACTGATTACTGTTCGTTGCAAGACTTCCTATCTCTGTGGCAACAACCGCAAAGCCCTTTCCTGCGTCTCCTGCCCTTGCTGCCTCTATTGAAGCGTTGAGTGCCAAAAGATTCGTCTCGTCGGCAATCTCGCCAATCATTCCTACAATCTTATTGATTTCCTGAGAGGCTGCTCCAACCTTGTCAATCGACTCCTGAAGCCCATTTATGGACTGCTCTATAAGCCCCATCGCTTCGCCGACCTTCTGCATATCGTTCTTGCCTGCTTCTGCAACCTCAACCGTGACATTCATCTTGTCCTCGGCATTATTGCTGCTGTCCCTTGTATCAGAAACAACAACTGCAAGTGCTGTTGCACTCTCTGCGATTTCCTGAACGGAGGCAGAGAGCTGGTCGACTGTCCCATTGAGTTCATCTATGTTTTTTGACTGCTTAAGCGAAGCCTCATACAATCCTCCGGAGACGGATGTACTCGATTCTGCCTGTCCTTTTAACGTCTCGGATATATTCGAGATATCATTTATCATGCTTCTTATTGCAGCTGTAAATTCCTTCATGCTGTGACCCATAAGCGTAATCTCATCATTTCCCTTGGTCTTTATATCTACCGTAAAATCGCCGGAGGCCATTGTCACGATAGAGTCCGTGAGAGAACGAATCGGCTTAATCATAAAATGAATCATTCTTTCCATAAGTACCAGAATAACAGCAAGAACAACCACCGCAACTACTATCATTGTAGTTCTAAGTGACGCAAGCTCTGAGAAAACAGCGCTCTCCGGTACATAGCATACAAGCACCCAGTTAGTTCCTGTTATCTCCCTGAAATCAACAATGTTCCCATCAAGGGTCATCGCCGTGTAATTCTGCTGTGATATTCTGTTTCCTATTGTACCAAGAAAGCCTGTACCATCGCTAAGCTTTCCGGTCAGTGTGTCATCACTCTTTGATAATATACTCATGTTATCCTTGTCAACAAGAATTGCCTGTGCATCATCCATACTGATAAAAGAATCGACAATAACCTGTATATGGGCTATCGGCACATCGACAACAAGAAGTCTTGTATTCTTTGCCTTTGCATTGCCACCCGCTTTTTTTGAATCGCGGAGTATAGCTCCGGCACTAACCACATCAGTCCCGGCTTCATTGACATGCACATCACCGAATGCCATATTAACTCTTGTCAATGCCTCATTATACCATGCTGATGATGTATCTGCCGTCTTTTTATAGTCCACACCCGACGCCTGCATAACCTTTCCCGATGTATCCGCTATGTAAAATCCGTCCGGATAATCAGAGCTTCTTCCATAATAGCTGTCAAGCAGGCTCTGAAGCTGTGCGTCTGTGTAGTCCAGCGTCTCTATATCCTGCTTAAAGGTACTGAACACATTCAGCTTCTCCGTCATCCATGCCTCAATCCGCGATGCCTGATTCTTAGTTGAAAGTTCAAGTAACTGCATTGACTGATCCGTAATTATATTCTTGGAAATCGTATACGAAATTATAATCAGTATAAGCACAAGAATCAGCACCAGTGCACTGACCGCAGCAAGAATCTTGGTTTTGATTGAAGTTATGGACTTCCTATGCTCTTTCTGCTCTCTCATATAAAAATCCCTCCTTAAAATAGTAATATCAGATAACATATAACCTGAATAATTCTTATTATTGTTAAATATTACCATATTATAAAGGATTTTTCTATAGTTTTTAGCAATTTTGTCAATTATGCTATCCTTTAGGTTGTTATTGGAGGATTTTTTTAATCTGAACATAAAATTCCAGCGTCTTATACTCCGATAGATTTTACTTTTCGCCTGGCTTAATTCTTAGCTTATAATATTTTTATTATTGTAGTGTCTTTAAAATCCTAATAAAAGTAAACTATCAGGCTTCTTGCTTTTTATATTCAAAAGTCACTCCGCTTTATACTTTTCAATTACTGTCAAAACCTCATTCATTTTTGAATCGTTAACATCAATTCTTAGAGTAACCGGCTTTGATAAATCGACACTAAACAATCCCAGAATTGATTTCGCATTTACGATGTATTTTCCGCTTATCAGTTCAAAGGTGTTAAAAAGGCATTTTCAGATTTTCCAGACAAATCTTTTGTTGCCTCTTTAATCCCATCGAAATCAGAATAATCCAAGGAATTTAGCTTTTAAATTTTCTTTCTGCAAACGGACATTTCCTCAAATATATATTTATCTGCTCTGTATGCCATCTGTGCATCACGTCTATCTTTATTGTTCACCATACTTTCTTTCCTTTACACTTTGATTACTGTACCTATCCTTCTCATTTATCTTTTATCAATGCTGTTATCTCTTCATGCTCCGGCATTACTCTCAATGCTCCCTTTCTTGTTGTCACAATGGATGCCGCCGCATTTGCAAACTGAAGCATCTCGAACAAATCCTTCTCAGACAGTGCTTCCAGACCCTTCTCCAATACCGCATTCAATACACATGCCATAAATGTATCCCCTGCCCCTGTTGTCTCAATGGTATCATCCCGAAGAAACGGCTCACAAAAAACACTTTTTCCATTGTAAAACGCTTTACTCCCGTTTTTCCCCATAGTCGCACAGACTAATGTAGGATGACTCTTTGCCAGAATTATTTCAATTCCTCTTTCGATATCATCTGTTCCTGTTAAAAATGCAATTTCATCATCTGATATCTTGAGAATATCACACTGGCTGATTCCATACCACATATGACGTCCTGCATCCTCTAAATTCTTCCATAATGGCGGTCTGAGATTCGGATCAAAAGAAATAAGCACATCTTCACTTTTCGCTTTTTCAACTGCCTTCTTTGTCACTTTTTCAATATGCTCATCTGTCATTGACAAGGTTCCAAAATGAAATATCTTTGTATCCGCAAGCATATCCTCGTGAACCTCATCCCAACGCAGCATCATGTCTGCTCCAGGATTACGATAAAAAGAAAAACTTCTATCACCATCTTTATCCGTATGAACGAAAGCCAGTGTGGTATGTACTGTATCATCTACCAATAGATTATCCGTATTGATTCCCTGATTCCTTACAGCTTGTATCAACATCTGTCCCAATGCATCAGCTCCTACTTTTCCAATAAATGCAGTCTTTTTTCCAAGGTTTTGCAGCATCGACAGCACATTACAAGGTGCTCCGCCCGGATTTGCCTCCAGCAAAGGATTTCCCTGTGCACTTAACCCATTTTCTGTAAAGTCAACCAATAACTCACCCAACGCCACAACATCAAATGTTTTCATATAGTCATCTCCCTAATCAACTACAATATCGTATTTCTGAATATTAACAACTGCCTTACCATCACACGCAAAACGAATTCCGTCAGCCTCTATTGGCGTGTAAAAAGTAGAACTAAGCACCTGTTGTCCATCATTTAAGAATAAATCCGGACATTCCCACATTGTTCCGAGCTTCCCATCTCTGTCACTTGCCAAAACGGATACGTAATTCCATCTTATCACATCTTCAGAGTGAAATAACACGACCTGAGGAACGCCTTTGTCTGTCTTATTCCCCACTACCATATAGTATCCGTCTTCCCCTTTCCATATCTTTGGATCCCTGAAATGCTCTCTGCTAAAATGTTCCGGCAACATATCCCCCGTTATTACGGGATTTTGTTCCAACTTGTTATACGTTTTTCCGTCCCCCAGCGCAAGACACTGGTTCTGATATGTAACCTTCTCCTTTTTTATTTCTTTTTCTATCACACCTGTGTAAACCAGAAGATGACCTTTCTCTGTCTCGATTCCTGAGCCGGAAAAACATCCTGCTTCATCGTAAGCTTTGTCAGGAGCAAGTGCAACCGGTAATTCTGTCCATTTGATAAAATCTTCTGTTTCATAGTGTCCCAAGTGCATTGGTTCCCATACTTCGCTATATGGATGAAACTGATAAAACAAATGCACCTTTCCCTGATAAGCAGAAAAACCATTTGGATCATTCATCCACAGGGTGGTGTAACATGGAGTACCGGCAGCTTCTCTCTCGGTATACGATTCTCATCAATATATGTATTCGCCTTTCTAAATTTATCCATATAAGCTCCTTTCTACAACACAATTACTTCCTCTGTCCCGACATCAAAAAAATGCATTCTATGGGGAACAAATACGAAATCTACTTCATCCCCAACCCTGCATAATTCATATTTTGAAACTCTGGCTACTGTTGTAGCATCTCCACATTCAAAGTATAAATTATTTTCATTTCCCAGGATTTCAGTATTATCTACCACAGCATTCATCTTATTTTCTTTGTAAACATCAATATTTTGAGGGTCAAACTTAATATCCTCGCCTCTAATTCCAAGTATCATTTTGTTACCATGTTTACGAAGTTTGCCTGCTATTTCTTCTGTTATCTTCATTTCCCCTTCCTTTTCAGAATATAATCTCATTTTTATTCTACTGTCTTTCATAATTCTTTTTACGATAATGATAGGTATTTATCCTTTGGAGCAGCGTCACGCTCTCCACATGCATTGAAACTTTATCTCGCATTAACATTCGCGGACGTGTGTGTGCAAAATATATTATTTACCCACCCTTGAACGCTTGCAAGAGCATTTTATCCCCGTAAAAGTATGACCGTTTCAATATCTTCAGTATGTGCAAATATTTTCGATTATTCAGATTGACAAACATCATTTCTTATTGTACCATAGCATCATAAAGGAAATGGGTTTTCACTGGGTAGGGATTATTCCTGACAGGACTTGCTCGTTTCTTTTTTTATATCCAAGACATCATACAAGTACATTTTTCCTGAAGCTGCATGTCTAATTAATAGTCTCGCACTGAATAAATTGTATCGCTCAACATCTCCATTTTCATCATATACTGGCACTGCAAATCTTGTGTCATAACGGTACCATCCATTTTTTGCATGTCTACTGTGCTTATTTTTCTTATTATCTTCAAAGGTCTTTGATGTTGCGATTTCTATCATCTCTGGGATAGCCTGTGCAGCATTTGCTTTCGCTTTAGCAATAGTTCCCTTTATATGCTTTGTGTAATTTGAGCCAGAATATTCATCAGGAAGATCTGTACCGATATAAATAATATCTTCTGTTTCAGCTATTCGATAAATGTCTCCCACATACTGCCTAAGATATTTTTCAACATCACTCCACTCTACAGAACGTTTTCCTTTAAATGCAATATCGTTAATCATAACAATATTGTTGCCGTCAACATCCTGAATAACTGAAACATTTCGCTTAATATTTTTTGACTCATTTTCCTGATTGATTCCTCTGTAGATTTCAATCAATTCAAAATATCTTAGTAATCTTCTTTTTGTTTCTAAATCTGGGTCTTTAAATAATTCAATTGGGCTTATATGTAATTCTTCTAGTCTGGCAAAGATTTTTTCATATATATTCATACTATAATATCCTTCTATATTTTTCCGTATTTTCAGATATTGTATCATAGAACTATAATCGAATCTAGAGATTCCAATCCAAATCCCAGACCATGTGGCAATGGTCGGAAACCTCATAACAAAGCAGATGCGAAAACAGTAATTAATGCATCATATACACCATGTCCAATGATCAGGGATAAAGTAGAACAATTTTTAATCTTTAATCTGCAAAAACAGAAAAATGCTCCTATACACGCTGTCATAACCATTTGTACAAGATTTCCACTGAAGAAATGAAAAACCCCGAAAAAGACTGATGAAATAATAACTGCTATGATATCCTTACCAGCAACACGTTTGATTTTTTCAAAAATAAATCCTCTGAATACAAACTCTTCAACAAGTCCAATTGCAAATATACAATAAAAGAATTCATAAATGAATTGCCATAGGTATTTATATCTTTTTCCACTATCTACAAATTCACCAAAACCAATTAGATGTGGTATTAATGTCAGCAAAACCGACATTATAGCTCCAATTAGGATACCAACAATAATTTGCATTCCTATTTTCTCTTTGCTAAACCCATAATCTGTCAACTTGTCTTTATTAACAATCATAACTATGGCTGGAATCAATGCAATTAACCAGTAAGTCAGAATCATACATACCATTCTTATTCCTATCGGTAATGACATCAATACGAACCGGTTAAATGACACAACACCATACAATCCAGCCACAGCTCCCACAAAACCTATTATCAAAGAAATAATTTCTTTTTTCTTACTCATCCTTCTTATGGTCTTTCTTAATTCATTCGATTTTTTCTAAGATAACATGCATAACGGGTAAGCATATAATCCTCAACTTCTCTATTGGCTCCACTTCCCAATGTGACCATTTTGCTGACGCCAGCAAAATGGTCTTCCACTCTAATTCCGTTATTTTTACAAGAAAGCATTCCCTTTTTTACAACATTTTCGAAATTTCTCCATTGAACATAGTCCAATAATGTCATTAATTCTCGTGCATACCAATACTCAATGCCATCCTCTTCATGTCGGATATCATCAAATTTTCTTCTGTACAATTCTATTATTCTCTTTTCCATTCAAATTTCCTCCTCTTATGAACATATTGCTGACGCCAGCAATATGTTTTTTACTATTAATTTTTTCAATTACTCTATCGCATTCTCATTTGTGCTCCTTATCTTGTCATAATACGCTTTATACCTGTAAATCGTCCTCTCACTGACATTATTGCGATTTGCAATCTCTATCATAGTCATTCCACTTTCATAACCAGCAACAAAATCATTGTAGATTGCCATCCACTTGGCATTGTGCTTCTGGCGTCCGCTCATTTTTCTGTTTTTATAATACTCCAGTTCTTCACGCAGCTTCTCATTCTCTCTTTCTAATTCTGCAATTCTCTTAAGTGCTACTTCCAGTGTTTCAATATTTTCCATTTTTATTCTCTCCGTTTATGTCATTTTCATTTTGACTTTATTATAAATTGGATTTATGTGTAAGTCAATCTGATATTGTCATGCAACACTTTTTCCCAGACCACCACTTCTTCATGTTTTCTGCATATCTTCCATATCGCTTTACAGCAAGTTCTTTCCAAAAGCATCCCACGTGAATATTTCTTAACCATTCTTCTACAGCCCACTTTCTTTTTAACAGTGGACCATATTTTATAATCATATTAGTGATAACATCGGTGCATCGTTCAAATGTTGCATTTTCCTTTGCGTCTTCATAATACTTTATTCTCATTTCCTATTTCTCCATTTCTTTAACTGAATTTCTGGTGTCCATTCGGAAGTTTCCGGCTGTAAAATATCATGGACATAGATTTTATTCGGCTTTCCCAATCCCTGGTGTCTGCGGTAGATCAACCCATGCTGTTCCAATTCTATCAGCATTTTATTGACCTTCTTGTTTCCCAGATTCATCAAATTCATAATTTCTTCGATTGTAAAAATGATATATGTAATGCCAAATTCATCACGCCATGCGTCTCCATTGGAGTCTGACAGGCATTTGCGATCCAGAAGTATTCCATATAATACTTTTGCCGCATTCGTCATATCTCTGAACTGCTCTTCCTTAAAAAATCTCTTTGGTATCCTGTAAAACTTATAATAAGATGCTACATTTTCCATTGTCTTATTCTCTCCTTCATTCCTAGTTTTGCAAATTGGCAAGCAGTGCGCCGGTATATACCGATGCATTTTTGCTTGTTGGGGAAGGTCTCCGTTCCACTCCGATCCGTGCAGAGCAGACGTCCACCGGACGTCTTGCACCTCAATCCCCTCGAACTGCGGATAAACCGCAAAGCCACGCTAACGCTTTTTTATCAATTCACTTTCTCTTCTTTGGTTCTTCCTCGTATAGATGAATAACTGCTTCAAGCGCTATTTTCAGAAGTTCTGTTTGCTCTTTATTCATCTCTTTTATTTCTGCAATATCCTCTTCATATAACTTCCCTGTTTCATTTGCTTTCTTGGCATACTGATTGAGATTATTACTAATCTTTGAATGTAAAGATATTACCCGATTCAAATCAGGCCATTCCGGGATTATTACATACCCGTTTAACGCCATCTTTCTGATATACGCACTCATATTTTGGACTCCGGCTTCCTTCATCCGATCATGCAGTATTTCCACCTCCTCCGGTTTAAATTTCACATAAATACCTTTTGAATACTCTTTCACTTTGCATTTCCTCCACTCTTTCTGCTTTGTTTTTTAGAAATCACTCTATCGGGGGGCAATTGATAACTTTCTAAAAAATAGGCAACAAAAAAAGCAACCGATGTTACTCGATTGCCATGCTG
>ULPA01047636.1_pt1 | contig 23694 bp, 23 predicted proteins | sample 1953061 | NCBI WGS metagenome assembly ULPA01 (sample SAMEA4835617, study PRJEB28245) | human gut metagenome | biome: gut microbiome; material: fecal sample | place: Denmark | collected 2008
ATACAGAATACCATCAAAGACAATTACAGTTTGAAAGAAAAATATGGCAAGACAGGCACGGTGCAATGAGAGCCATTAACATATTGAATCAACAATAAAACTTTCAAGGAATTTTAATTTAGTTCTAACCTGTCATAAATAATGGGGCATCATAGCCATACCTTTGCACCCAATAGCGTAATTAAATTTTCAAAGATATGGCAAATGATAAGTTAAACAAAGAGTTTGTTTCTCGTATGATGGACGATGCTGCATGGAAAAAACTCTCAAAAGACTTTCCATGGACAGAACAGTTGCTTGAGAAGTATATGAACTATGTGGACTGGAAAGAAATTTCAAGAAACTACGATGTAGTGTGGACCAAAAGCCTACTTGAAAAATTCAAGCACAGACTTGACTGGCACGAATTGACATCAAACAGTAGTACACTATTGTTTACAGAAGACAACATAGAGACATTTAAGGATTGTTGGGATTGGGAAGTGCTATCAGACAAGTCTTGTATCGACATGACCCACGAACTTTTAATCAAGTATGCTGACAGATGGAATTGGGCATACATAATAGATCGATATGGTGACGATTCTATTACCTACAATGAGGAATTTCTCGAAAAGTATGGTGAATATATCCCTGCCTCAGAGTTGGGCGGTTCAAAATTATGGGACTGTATTATAGAAAAACGAATAAAAGCACTGAAACAGGAAATACTGTCTTAAATTACTCTTTTATGGTACAGAACACTACTATTGTTAAATGATAGCATGCTGTGCATATGGTCTTAGTTGAAATACCTTTCATCTCTAAAGCTGTATGCATAGCTTTTGTCTTTACTATAATGCCACTTTCCTGTAAAACCTAAATCAACAGTTACTACACCAAGAGCCTTGAATACTCTTCTCATAGTAGGTATAGTTATGCTGTAACATTTTGAAAGCTGATAAATTGCACATAAAGAACACACAATGGTTGAATTGGAGTAAAGAGAACATCAACTGAAAATAAAATCTAAAAAACAGATATGATTTTCATTAATCCATTTAATTGTTGTACCTTTGCCATCGAAAAGAGTTGTTTGACAAGCAAACTTGTGTATAATGCAGAAGTTGAAACTATTGCCAAATCATCACCTATATTGAGGTGAAAAGCTCAAAAATAGCTCATTTTAAGCTATTCGGCAAATTTTAGTGTATTTTTTCTTAAAACAGACTGACAATGAATGAAGATAAAGATGAAATAGAATTCAGCTACGAAGTCTTCGACCGACAGCTCGACAACTTCTGCCGAATGCTCAGCATTCTGGTAGATGCATGGGAAGATTACAGTCCGCAGGAACTTACCTTCGATATCCGTTCGCTCTGCACCAAAGCCACCCGGCTCTGCTATATGGCAGAGAAAGATATGGTGCTGCAGCACAACGACATAGCCAAGCAGCGAAAGGAGCAGAATGAAACCCACGAAGTAAGCATCAGCATCATCGTAATGCAGAAGTTTACACCCCTGATGGCACATATCATGGAAGACATGAAAAAGGGAAAACAGATAGAAGGAAAACGGATGAAAGTGGCGCCACTGGATATGACCCGCATCCTGCCGAAACTCAACGATTTTTTCGAAACCGATGAACTGGGCAAAGGAAGTACTATCGATGTAAACGAAGTTACCAAACTCCAGAAAGAATTGTTACGCCAGGTAAAACCCACTCATATCCCCGGCGTAAAACCCGTAGAGCGCCTCTGGAATCTCTTCCAGCTATACAGCATGGCATGTTATCTGATGCTCCACTTCCGCCAGCTGAGCCATTTTACCAACCTCGCCATGAGCGAAGAGCAGACCACCCGCCTCTTCGAAATGTCGCTACAGGAATATCAGGAAGAACCAAAGGGCATCAGCGACATAGACCGATACTTTACAACCCTGGAATATGATAACAACGGAAAGCAGCTCTCCGTCAGCCAATTGCTGGAAGTAAGAAAAACGCTAAAAGACGAGGTACCGGAAAATCTGCGCCTCGACTTTATGAAATATATAAGAGATACCCAACTGCTGGGCGCCCAGCTTGCCCACGTCAATTTTACAGCACAAGAATATCTCAAGCTGGTATCAGCCACCGTAAAATGGCACATCATCGAGCAGGAAATCTACGATTTGGAACATCCCGAAGGCATTCCGGAAACCCTTCCCAACGAGGTTTTCTACAAAGTAAAAGACGGCAAATACATCGACATGCAGAATCTGAAGGCTCAGATAGCCAATATGTTGAAATTTGTTACCCGTAAGAACCATTGGTTCTGCGTATGGTGTGTATTGAATCACAACTGCATGCTTCAGGACAACCAGAACTTCGAAGCCTTTGCCACCCAGATGATGACTCCCGAATGGTTTGGCGACATCGACGATTATCTCCATTTCTCAGGTGACAATCTCCGCGACTACCGCCGTTATTTCTCAGAGATAGATTATCCGCAATGGGATGAAAAGAAGTTTAAGGAAATCAAGGACCTTTACAACATGACGAAATGGTCAGACAAACTCCTCAGCAAGTTCCAGCATCTCTGCATCACGATGAATGGTGCGTTTGATAAGAAAAGCCTCTGATTACGGCTTGTTTTATGCATAAAAAACAGCTTTTAAATACCTGATTTACAAAATAATATTAAAAGTTCACAAGTTTGTGGTCCACAACCTTGTGAACTTTCATTTTTTTGCTTATCTTTGCATCCGTAATCAAGCAAAAAAACAATGGAAAAGGCATTCGTATATGGTATGTCGGTTGCCGGAAACAACTTCACCGACCGAATAGAAGAAACCAAGCGCATCAAGGCAGACTTTGAGCATGGCATCAACGTCATTCTCATCTCTCCCCGACGCATGGGCAAGACTTCACTCGTCAAAAAGGTAATATCCGAAATTGATAATCCAGAGATAAAAGTGGTGTATATGGACATCTATGACTGTCGAAGCGAATATGATTTCTACAATCGCTTTGCAGAAACCATTATGAAATCTATGAGTAATAAGCTGGAACAAGTAGTAGAAAACATCAAGCAGTTCCTGGTAAGAGTTTCACCAAAAATCTCCTTTAGTCCAGATCCTACATCCGAATATTCATTATCTCTGGGAATTACACCAAAGGACTATTCCCCTGAAGAGATTCTGAATCTTCCGGAAAGAATCGCTCAGGAAAAGGGAATCCGCATGGTGGTCTGCATCGACGAATTCCAGCAAATTGGAGAATTCCCTGATACTCTTACGGTTCAGAAAAAACTGCGTGGCGCCTGGCAGCATCATCAGAATGTATCATACTGTTTCTTTGGAAGCAAGAAGCATCTGATGGAAAACATTTTCCAAAACCGACGCATGCCTTTCTATATGTTTGGCGAAATGCTGCACTTGGATTGCATTCCTACTGAATATTGGGTGCCTTTCATCTGCTCCCGATTCGAGAAATACGGAAAGAAAATATCTGAGGAATATGCTACAAGAATCTGTAAAACCGTAAAGAACTATTCTTCCTACGTGCAGCAACTAGCTTGGAACGTGATGGCAGAAACCGAGAAAGAAGTAAACGAAGAAACCTTACAAAGTGGCATCAGCGCCTTGCTGCAACAATGTCATGGTCTTTTCGTACAGCAAACCGAGGGCTTAACCACCTATCAGCTCAATTTTCTGCGCCTCCTCTGCAGTGGCATCCACTCAGGTTTCACCGCCCAGGCTGTAGCTGAAACCTATCCGCTGGGCAGCAAATCCAATATCGACCGCATCAAGAAAGCCCTCATCGACAAGGAATTGATTACCCTGGAGAAGGATGGAGTTTTCATCGCCGACTGCGTGTTCGAGCTTTGGTTTAAGAAGGAAATGATGTAAAATAGTACAGAATATAATCCCAAATGGCACCCAAAGGGTAGTAGCCTTGAAATTGGTAAACGTATTCTGGTCGATGTTGATAGGGAGAACGGTATAAGTATATACGTTGTTCAAATTGTTGCAATTGTTATTAGTAGAATGAGCAATTCTTCTTGGAGAGACAGGCATGACGGAGCTTACTTTGTTCTACACTCTTGAATGGTGGCAGTAGGCATTTCGTAACAGTGTCAAAGACGTTATCCAAAATTCTAAGACAATTGGTTGCAAGCCAAAGTAATGCGATATGCGCTTGGGCATCTTGTCTGCTTTCAGATTATGTAAACCATGTTCACATTGCCCATTGTCTGCAACTCATTGACTGTGGCATTAACCTCTACATTCAAAAGGAACAGCTTACATTATTGAACGATGAAGAACATCCGTCCCTCTTTGCCCCCGATAATGATAGCCACGCTTTCAAGCTGTGCGCAATTGGAACGTGATAATATCTCATTCCGATTGCAGTCAGGAAGGAAGCGGTATATAGAGAAAGGTGGAAAACTCGGACGCAAGGTAGGCTCTGTAAAAACGGCAGAACAGATGAAAGCCGAATATAGGGAAGTTATTAGTTTGCTCCGCAAGGGGTATTCCATTCGGGATGTGGCAAAGTTGAGTGGTAAAGGGGTAAGTACCGTACAACGAGTGAAGCGATTACTAAAAGTGCAACCACCGCAATAATACTATTGATTTTACGTTCTTTTCAAAGAAAGGGGTTGTGTGATAGTAGTTTAAAGGCTAAAAGCACTACTTTTGAATGCTGTTAAATATAGTAATGTTCAAAGTCACAATTTGTGATTTTGGAAAAAATGAATATAAATATGACAGATGAAATGAAGAAAAGTATTTTTATATTGGGAGCAGTTGTGCTTATGACATCATGCTCTACAAAAAATCAGACTGAATACACAAAATACATTAGGGCAATAACCAAGGATGTACCATTTCCAGTGAATGGTTTACGCACTGTTGATGATAATATATATGTATTTGAAGGAGTGAACAGCTGTGAGGTTCCTGATTATGAGATCAGCAAGGATGGATTGTTGACTGTAACCAGGACAACTTTGTGGAAGCTACCAAAGAATGATGTTGCAAACATTTGGCGAAATCTATATTTCAATAAAAGACAACACCGACTTGTTTGTGTTGACAGAATAAATAAGGCTGGTAAGACAATACTGGGAATAATGTATGTCATGCAGACAGAATCTAAGAAATGGCCAGAGAAAGGTGTTTATCATTGGGATGTAACTGATATGCATAATATGCAGTCTGTAGCTATATCTTTGGAGGATTTCAAGAACAAGAGCATCAGAGTGATGCAGACTGGTACTTTACCTGATGTGGAGGAAAGTCGGAAGTACAATAGTTTAATATCAAAAGCTGATTCATCCTACATGCAGCAGAATTATCAAGAAGCTGAACGATACTTCACCCATGCATTTGATTTTAAGAACTACGTTCGCGGCCAGCATCTCTATAATGCTGCATGTGTGGCATCACTGGCAGGTCATAAAGATGCTGCGTTCTGGTTTCTTGAGGAGAGAATGAAAGCTGAACCAGAATGGTATAGTCTGAACATAGAAACAGACAAAGATCTGCTCCCTATTCATGATGATGTGCGATGGAATGAAATCATTAATGCGATGCATGAGCGTCAGACAAGGAAAGAAGCCAACTACGATATTCCTCTCCGCAATCAACTGCTAGAAATAGCAAAGGATGACCAAGCCATTCGACAGGAATGGAGGATGACATCAAGACAGCAGCCACAAGACAAGGCAAAGATAGATTCCATTTTTTCCATAATGGCTACGATTGACAGCGTCAACCAACAGAAGATTTTTAAAATCCTTGATTCACATGGATTTGTCGGTAAGGACAAGGTTGGTGATGCATGTAGAGCTTATTGGCTTGTTGTTCAGCATTCATCGGTCGAGATGCAAAGGAAATATCTGCCATTGTTCTTAAAGGCTGCAGAGAGAGGCGATATTCCTCGTGAGAATGTGGCGATGATGGAGGACCGTATCTGCCTTTTCGAAGGTCGTCCACAGCGATATGGCACCCAATTGGAAGAAGACAAGGACGGCAAATGGCATCTTTACAAGCTGGAGAATCCTGAGAAAGTTGACGAATACAGGAAGTCTGTAGGTATGGGAACGTTATCAGACTATCTTAAAATGATGGGAATCAAATTATGATAGACAGAGACTTGGCAGAACTTTATGGAGTGGAAAACAGGGTATTAAATCAAGCTGTAAAGCGTAACATAGAGCGATTTCCCGATGATTTTCGTTTTGAATTGAGTAGAGAAGAATGTTTGAGGTCACAAATTGTGATCTCAAATGGAAGAGGCGGCAACCGCTATTCAACTTATGCTTTTACAGAGCAAGGCGTGGCAATGCTTAGTAGCGTTCTTCGTTCACAAACAGCTATTGAGGTTAATATTCAGATCATGCGAGCATTTGTTTCCATGCGTCACTTTATGGTAAACAATGCTTCTGTTTTTAGTCGTTTGGAAATGATGGAATATCATCAGTTGGAAATCCTGCAACATCAACAAGATACCGATAATCACATTGAAGCAACCAATAAGCGCATAGACGAGGTATTTCGCAGATTGGACGAGGGCAATGCAAAGCCGAAACAAGGTGTGTTCTACGTTGTCAGAGTTAGTTAACGCCGAGGATTGCATAAAGGCTTTCCAAGGCATATGTTTAATTCAAATTTAACCCACTTTTTAAAGTGGAGTCATAGATAAAATCATATAGAATAAAGATGAAGGAATTAGTGGGTATTATATTATTGACAGTTTTGGTAGTATTTGGTTCATGCAACTCCAATACTAATGTGTCTCTTGTGGGAACATCTCCGCAACTATTTGATGTACGCCAAGTAAGCACAGGTAATCCTGACTATAGAAATAAAGAGTTGTTTATAAACGAATTGAAAAGAAAATGTAAATATCCTATTGAGTTTCAAAAAAATAATTTGGAGGCATACGTTGCTATTGAGTACAAGACAGACCAACGAGGATATATTGTTAAAAAAAGAGTGGTTATTTGCGACAATAAAAAATTCAAAAAGATAACAATGGAAATATTCAATCAAGTTAAAACTCTCAAAATAGCCACAACAGAGAAAATAGATACAATCTACTTCCAATACAAGATACAAGGTTCACCAACTTTAATCCATTCAAAAGTAGACGTCAAGATTATCGGCTATGGCTACAATAATAAATCAATTTTAATGAAGTAACCTCTTCATAACTATCTGATTATTTGATGTTTCTGAATGCAAAAATACATTTTTTATTTCAATGAACACAAAAAGTCGTCCTTAAAAGTGTAGAAAATCACAAAAAGTCGTCCTTAAAAGTGTATTTTGATAAAGTATATCAAACATATAACAGAATGTTTTTCCATAACCAATCGACCTTTACTACATCCCCACTTACTCTTCCATATCGAAAAAAATATAATTTTTATTCAATACAACGATTATATTGAATATTTTTATTACCTTTGCGATGTAGAAAAGGAAGAGCCGACAGGCTCCTAACCACATACCGGTGAAGAGTGGTGAAGAGTGAACAAAAACTCTTCACCACGCCAAATGCCTTGTTTATAGGAATTTACAAAGGAAAGGTGAAGAGTGAAGAGTTTCTGGCTCTTCGCCGTAATAAAAAATATAAGGAATAATGGACATTAAAGGTATTTATCATGCTGACGCCAATCGCTATAGCGATGCAGAAGCGCTCTACAAGAGATGCGGCAAGAGTGGTATCTTGCTGCCTAAAATAAGTTTGGGATTCTGGCACAACTTCGGAGAGGTAGATTCTTACGAAAGAAGTCGTGCCATCACTCACTATGCCTTCGACCATGGTATCACCCACTTCGACCTGGCTAACAACTATGGACCTCCATACGGAAGTGCAGAGGAAACGATGGGCAGACTGATGAAAGATGATTTCAAACCCTATCGCGATGAACTTTTTATCTCAACCAAAGCAGGTTATGATATGTGGGAAGGTCCTTACGGCAACTGGGGTTCCCGTAAGTATCTGATGGCCAGCCTGAATCAGAGTCTCAAGAGAATGAATCTCGAGTATGTTGACCTCTTCTACAGCCACCGCTACGATCCGAACACACCACTCGAAGAAACCCTTCAAGCCATGGTAGACATCGTGAAGCAAGGTAAGGCTCTTTATCTCGGCATCAGCCGCTGGCCACTGGAAGCCCTGAAGTTTGCTGACCAATATCTGAAGGAGCACGACTGTCCGCTGCTCATTTTTCAGGACAGACTCAACATGCTCGACCATGCGCCACAAGAGAATGGAACCTTAGATTATTGCGCAGAAAACGGCATCGGTTTCATCTCGTTCTCACCTCTGGCACAGGGACTTCTCACCGACCGATATCTCAACGGAATACCGGCAGACAGCCGTATGGCAAAAGAGCATTTTCTGAAACACTCTGCTCTAACTCCAGAACTACTGGAACAGCTCAAGAAATGGAACGCAGAAGCAGGAGAAAGAGACGAAACACTCGCCGAAATGGCACTTGCCTGGATATTGCAGCAGAAAGGTGTAACCAGCGTATTGGTAGGAGCCAGCTCTACCGCCCAACTGGAAAAGAACATGAAGTGTGTGCATGCTAAGACATTAAATTCATAAAAAACTTGCATTTTATTTTGTTATGTGCCAAAATAAATGTAATTTTGCACCTTGAATAGGGTTATACCTTATTATATTTAAGAAAAGAAACATAATTATTAGATAAAACAATGGAATACAACTTCAGAGAAATCGAGAAGAAATGGCACCAGAAATGGGTCGAGAACAAGATCTATAAGGTGACTGAGGATGAAAACAAGAAGAAATTCTATGTGCTCAACATGTTCCCTTATCCATCAGGAGCTGGTCTGCACGTAGGTCACCCACTTGGTTATATCGCTAGCGATATCTATGCACGCTACAAGCGTTTGAACGGATTTAACGTACTGAACCCTATGGGTTACGATGCTTACGGATTGCCTGCAGAGCAGTATGCTATCCAGACTGGTCAGCACCCAGAGGTTACTACCGTAGCCAACATCAACCGCTATCGTGAGCAGCTCGACAAAATCGGCTTCTCTTTCGACTGGGACCGCGAGGTTCGTACCTGCGACCCTAAGTATTACCATTGGACTCAGTGGGCTTTCCAGAAGATGTTCAACTCATTCTTCTGCAACGGCTGCCAGAAGGCTCAGCCTATCGAAAAGCTCATCAAGCGCTTCGAGGAGAAGGGTTCTGCTGACTTGAACGTGGCTCAGAACGAGCAGATTGACTTCACTGCCGAGGAGTGGAACAGCTACGACGACGTGAAGAAGCAGCAGATCCTGATGAACTACCGCATCGCTTACCTCGGCGAAACCATGGTTAACTGGTGCCCAGGTCTGGGTACTGTGCTTGCCAACGACGAGGTAGTAAACGGCGTAAGTGAGCGTGGCGGTTATCCTGTCATCCAGAAGAAGATGCAGCAGTGGTGCCTGAGAACATCAGCTTACTCTCAGCGATTGCTCGACGGATTGGAGACCATCCAGTGGAGCGACAGTATCAAGGAAACCCAGAAGAACTGGATTGGCCGTTCTGAGGGTACAGAGGTTGAATTCTCTGTAAAGGACAGCGACGTGAAGTTCACCATCTTCACCACCCGTGCCGATACTATGTTTGGTGTAACCTTCATGGTTCTGGCTCCAGAGAGCGAGTATGTTCAGCAGGTAACTACTGCCGAGCAGAAGGAAGAGGTAGAGAAATATCTCGACTACGTGAAGAAGCGTACCGAGCTTGATCGTATGGCTAACCACAGCGTAACCGGTGTATTCTCAGGAAGCTACGCCATCAATCCATTCACCGGCGAGGCAATCCCTGTATGGATTTCAGAATATGTATTGGCAGGATATGGTACAGGTGCCATCATGGCAGTACCAGCTCACGATAGCCGTGACTACGCCTTCGCCAAGCACTTCAACCTGCCTATCATTCCTCTTATCAAGGATGCTGATGTTTCAGAGGAGAGCTTCGATGCCAAGGAAGGCATCGTAACCAACTCACCTGTAGCAGGCAAGAGCAGCATGGACGGTTTCTCTCTGAACGGACTCACCGTGAAGGAGGCTATCGCAGCTACCAAGAAGTTTGTTACCGAGAAGGGCATCGGCCGAGTAAAGGTAAACTATCGTCTCCGCGACGCCATCTTCTCTCGTCAGCGCTACTGGGGCGAGCCATTCCCTGTATATTACAAGGACGGAATGCCACAGATGGTTCCAGAGGAGTGCCTGCCACTCGAATTGCCTGAGATTGAGACCTATAAGCCAACAGAAACTGGCGAGCCACCATTGGGCAGAGCCAAGAAGTGGGCTTGGGATGCCGAGAAGAAAGAGGTGGTTGACAAGAGCCTCGTAGATAACAAGACCGTATTCCCACTGGAACTCAACACCATGCCAGGTTTCGCAGGTTCATCTGCTTACTACCTGCGCTATATGGATCCTCACAACGATGAGGCACTCGTAAGCAAGGAGGCTGATGAGTACTGGCAGAATGTAGACCTCTACGTAGGTGGTTGCGAACATGCTACCGGTCACTTGATTTACTCCCGTTTCTGGAACAAGTTCCTGTTCGATCTCGGCGTAAGCTGCAAGGAAGAGCCATTCCAGAAGCTGGTGAACCAGGGTATGATTCAGGGCCGCTCTAACTTCGTTTACCGCATCAACAGCGATGACCACGACAAGGCTCCTGTATTCGTAAGTTTGAATCTGAAGAAGGATTACGACGTAACTCCTATCCACGTAGATGTAAACATCGTAAGCAACGATGTTTTGGATATTGAGGCATTCAAGGCTTGGCGCCCTGAGTATCAGAACGCTGAGTTCATCCTGGAAGATGGCAAGTACATCTGCGGATGGGCTATCGAGAAGATGTCTAAGAGTATGTTCAACGTGGTAAATCCAGATATGATTGTCGAGAAGTATGGTGCTGATACCCTGCGACTCTACGAAATGTTCCTGGGTCCTGTAGAAGCCAGCAAGCCTTGGGATACCAACGGTATCGACGGTTGCCACCGCTTCCTGAAGAAGTTCTGGGGTCTGTTCTACGAGAACCGTACCGACAACTTCCTGCCATGCGACGAGGCAGCTAAGCCAGAGAGCCTGAAGAGCGTTCACAAGCTCATCAAGAAGGTAAGCGAGGATATCGAGAAGTTCTCTTACAACACTTCTATCTCAGCCTTCATGATTGCCGTAAACGAACTCGGTCAGCAGAAGTGCCGCAACAAGGAACTGCTCACAGACCTCGTCATCCTCATCGCTCCATTCGCTCCACACATCGCAGAAGAGTTGTGGGCAGCACTTGGCGAGCAGGGTAGCGTTTGCGATGCAACATGGCCTAAGTATGATGAGCAGTATCTGAAGGAGAACGATATGCAGCTCACTATTTCCTTCAATGGTAAAGCTCGTTTCCAGATGACTTTCCCTGTGGATACTCCTAACGAGGAAATCCAGAAGCAGGTATTGGCAGACGAGAAGAGCCAGAAGTACTTGGAAGGATTCAACGTGTTGAAGGTGATCATCGTACCAAAGAAGATCGTCAACGTAGTGTTGAAAAAGTAATTTATAGATAATATACAGAAGGTCGTCTCATCTAAAAATGGGCGACCTTCTGTGCTTTAAAAATACGAGGAAAATATTATGCAAATAGCAATCAGTCAAACAATTAAGAATGAGTGCAAGGATTATTTCTACATTACTCTTGGACTCTTGCTTTACACATTTGGATGGACCATCTTTCTGCTTCCATACCAGATAGTAACGGGTGGCGTAACGGGTATCGCAGCCGTGATTTACTACGGCACGGGGATACCTATCTATTTGTCTTATTTTCTCATCAATGCCGCCTTGCTGCTTGCCGCGCTGAAGATACTGGGATTCAAATTCATGGTGAAGACCATCTATGCCATCATCATGCTCTCCCTATTCCTGGCTCTGGCGCAAGACTGGATGATAGGTGAAGATGGCAAGATGGTACAGATATTGGGAGAGGGACAGGACTTCATGTCGCTCATCATCGGCTGTCTGTTTACGGGTTTATCACTCGCCATCGTCTTTCTGCATAATGGAAGTACAGGTGGAACGGATATCATTGCTGCCATCGTCAACAAATATCACAACATCTCGCTGGGCCGTGTGCTTATCTTCGTGGATCTACTCATCGTGGGCAGTTCATTCTTCGTCTTCAATGCGAAACCAGAGTTTACCACGATAGACGCCGTTAGAAAGGTAGTATTCGGTCTCTGTACGATGGTGATAGAAAATCTGGTACTCGACTATGTGATGAATGCCAAGCGAGAAAGTGTGCAGTTTATGATATTCAGCAAGAAATATCAGGAGATAGCCAATGCCATCGGTATGCAGATGGATCATGGCGTAACCATTCTCGATGGCCATGGCTGGTACACGGGCAACGAGATGAAGGTGCTCTGTATCCTAGCAAAGAAGAACGAGAGCGTCACCATCTTCCGTATCGTCAAGATCATCGACCCAAATGCCTTTGTAAGTCAGAGTTCCGTCATCGGTGTGTATGGCGAGGGATTTGATGAGATGAAGGTGAAAATCAAAGATAAAGACATTAAAACAATTAAAAGTTAAAAGTTTATAGCGGCTTCGCCGTATAGCAAGAAGCACTATTGCAAGAATGCCCTATAAACTATTAACTATAAATTATAAACTTATGAAAAGGATAGTATTTGCAACCAACAACCAGCATAAACTCCAGGAGATTCGCGACATCCTGGGCAGCGACTACGAGGTAGTATCGCTGAAGGAGATAGGATGCGATGTGGATATTCCTGAAACAGGCAACACATTGGAAGAGAATGCCTTGCAGAAGGCGCAGTATGTTTATGACCATTACCATGTAAGTTGCTTTGCCGATGATACCGGTCTGGAGGTAGAGGCACTTGATGGTGCCCCTGGCGTTCACAGTGCCCGCTATGCCGAGGGTACCGACCACGACAGTGAGGCTAACATGGCTAAGCTGTTGAGAGAACTGGATGGTAAGGAAAACCGTCAGGCCCGTTTCCGCACCGTTATCTGCTACATCGAGAAGCAGGATGTATGTCCTTGCGGCTGCACCAGCATCAAGAAAATTCACCAGTTCGAAGGTATCGTAAACGGCTATATCGCCACCGAGAAGCATGGTACCGAAGGCTTCGGCTACGACCCAATCTTCGTTCCGGAAGGATATGACCAGAGTTTTGCTGAGCTGGGTGAGGAAATCAAGAACGGCATCAGTCACAGAGCCAGAGCCGTGGCTAAATTGGTAGAGTATTTGAAAAAGAAATAAGATTTATTCTTGTTCAATACAGAATAGAATAACATTATAACAAAGAAAAGGCATCATGATCAGGACACTCAATTCCCTGCGATTCATTCTTATCCTAATGATTGTGATTTCGCATTCCACCCTACCCATATCCCAAGATTTAATCAATTACTTGGGCGAGTTTCCTGTTGCCATTTTCTTTGTTATCAGTGGTTTTGTACTCTCTTTAAGCAAAGGAGAAAAACTACAGAAAGAAGTATTGGGAAACAGAATTTTTTTCCTTTCCCGTATCATCAAACTCTATCCTCTTCATATTCTGATTCTCGCCATTCTCATATTAATGGATTGGCGATTAGGGCGTATATTACCATGGTATCAGATTCTATCCCATTCGCTGTTGATACAAACCTGGTATCCGGCACATGACTTTATGGCTCATCTCAATGCAGCTACATGGTTTATTTCTGATCTTATCTTCTTCTATCTTATATTTAAGTATTTATACGCTTGGATTATGCGACATTCCTGGTTATACTTATTAGCAACAATAAGTATATATATGACAGTTTATATCAGTATCTCGCTCTGTGCACAAGCAGATTATTCAGCCGGCTACATTTATGCCCACCCATTATTCAGAATGATAGATTTCATGATAGGTATCCTTTTATATAAAGTATGCAGATCAGAAAAAGGTAAAAAAATAGCAGATAAGATAACAAACTCAACTTCTTTCTGGCAAGTAAACCTATCGGATATGGGAGTGGTATTGCTGTTTATCGCAATGTATTTCCTATCAATCCATTGCAATCCGAACATTCGCTGTGCCATTATTTATTGGATACCATCAGCCATAACCGTGTTCTATTTTACAGCAAGAGATCAAGGTAAAGGTTGTTTTATTAGGATATTCCATAATAAACTCTTGCTATGGCTAGGCAGCATCAGTTTTGAAATATTTCTCTGTCATAATCTCTGCTTTCGCATCATACAGAGTATATTTCTTAAACGATATGGAGAAGGAAATCCACATCAAGAATTCCAATTCATCCTATCCCTCGCTTTTATTATCCTCACAGCATGGATAGCAAAGAAAGCCATCGTTTCACCCATCCAGCATCAACTTCAAAAATATCTATAAGTATCTGTTTATAAAAACAATAAATAGTTATATTTGCAGTTAATATAGTATTAGGCTTTTAAATAATAGCCAATGAAGACTATAACAATATTATTATATTCAGAACTTTATGAAGAAAACTTTTATATTTATCATAATATTTCTATTTTCGTACCTATCGAAGTTATCTGCTCAGATAGGTACATGGACTATGTATCGCAGTTATTATAATATTACAGAAATAGCTCCTGCTAAAGAAACTGCTTTTGCATTGGCATCAGGTAGTTTATTTTCATATAATATCAAAGATGGTAGTATAAAAACATATGACAAATCAAACTATTTATCAGACGTAGATATCAGTCATATCAGATATAATCCTACATGTAAAAAGCTAATTATCACATACAGCAATTCTAATATAGATTTGCTTGGGTTAGATTGTAATGTTGACAATATCTCTGACTTCTATCAGTATTCTACGACAGGTAATAAAAATATCAACCATATATACTGTTATGGGCAATATGCTTATCTTTCTACAGGTATAGGAATTATCAAAATAAATGTAAAAGATGGAAGTATCAGCAATAGTTATCTTTTAGATTTCGAAGTTAACTATTCATATATAGACGGCGATTATCTCTATGCAGCATCAGCGAGTGCAGGATTATTTCGTGGAAAACTGACAGATAATCTGCTAGACAAAAGAAATTGGATCAGAACAGGGGATTATATAAAGGTTACGGAAGATTATCTAAACGTATACGACTCAAACTCTAAATACTGGTGGACAACAACATCAGATGGTAAACTGACCTATTATACTGTAGATACAAACCAGGAACGCCAATATAAAACAGAAGGCGTACGTCCTGACGGACCTACATCAAACAGGTTCCACAAATTATATTTAAATAATGGTACTATATATGCAGTACCAGGAAGTTGGTCACAAGAAGGTGATTATAACAATCCTGGTGAAGTACATGTATGGAATGGTGATACCTGGAGTGAATTCGAACAGCCTACAAGTCAAATGATAGGTCATAATTACATAGACCTTCTCTGCATGGATTTTGATCCTAAAAAAGAAGGTCATGTTATGGTTGGTGCAAAAAGTGGACTATATGAATTTCAAAATCAGAAGTTTATAAAGAGTTACAATCGTAACAATTCCCCATTACAGTCTTGCGTAAATAGCGACGATTATCTACTGATAACAGGTATAAAATATGACAAAGAAGGTAACCTGTGGGTACTGAACAGTTCTTCAAATATAGATATCGATTATCCAATATGGAAATATACACAGAATAGTGATGAATGGACAGCATTCACTCATAATGAAATAACTGATGTATATAATGGAAATATGATTAACTTCTTTGATGTAAGTTATGACAATAGACTATGGTTTATTAATAACTGGTGGGAAAGTTGTAAACTCTATGCATTTGATCCAACTACGGATCAAATCACTCAGTATGGTCCAAACTTCATCAACGAGGATAAAACTGCCCTCAATCCAAGATTTGTACTTTGTGCCACAGAAGATAAAGTTGGTAATATCTGGTTAGGAACAACATTAGGCCCTATCTATCTTTCAAAAATGAACGTAGAAAATGAATCCAGTGAATTTACCCAGCATAAAATACCACGTAATGATGGTACAAATTATGCCGACTATTTACTCTCTAATGTAGAAGTAAGATGTATAGCCGTAGATGCAGGTAACAGAAAATGGATGGGTACCACTAATAATGGAGTATATGTTATCAGCGATGACTGTAATACAGAAGTGAAACACTTTACTACAGAGAATTCTCCATTACCATCCAATTTAATAAAAGACATCATCATCATGCCTAATGGTTTGGTTTATTTTGCAACAGATCAGGGATTATGCTCATATATGAGTGATGTTACAGCAACAAACGAAGAAATGACAAAGGATAATGTCTACGCTTATCCTAACCCTGTAAAACCAGATTATACAGGCTGTATTAATATTGTAGGACTAAGCTTTCATGCAGATATTAAGATAGTATCTGTTAATGGTACGCTCGTAAACCAAGGTAAAAGTACCGGTGGAAGTTATAGCTGGGATGGTTGCGACCTGAAGGGTAGAAAAGTAGCAAGTGGAATATATATGGTAGAAACTGCTACAGAAGAAGGAGAGAAAGGAACAGTTTGTAAAATAGCCATCATACGATGATAACAGTTTGTATAGCCACCTTTAATGGTGAGAAATATATCAGAGAGCAGTTGAATTCTATCTTATTTCAGCTGTCTCTCCAAGATGAAGTCATCGTTTCTGACGATGGCTCCACAGATAATACGATTTCTATTATCAAGAGTTTTAACGATAAAAGAATAAAAATCATAGATGGTGTCTATCGTCACTCACCAACTCTCAATTTTGAAAATGCATTAAAGGAAGCCAAAGGTGACTATATATTTCTAGCAGATCAAGACGATGTTTGGAAAGATGATAAAGTGAAAATCTGTCTGAAATGGCTACAACATTACGACTGCATCATCAGCGATGCAGAAGTAACAGATGAAAATCTGAAAATTACATCACCATCGCTCTATCAATTAATGAACATAAAAAGTGGAAGAGTATATAATATCCTCTATAAAAACGGATATACAGGGTGCTGCATGGCATTTACAAAACGAGTAAAAGAGGCAGCATTACCTTTTCCTAAAGATATTCCCATGCATGATATCTGGATAGGAAATGTGGCAGCCTTTCTATATAAGGTAAAATTCATAGATGATAAACTTATCTATTTCCGCCGTCATTCCTTAACCATTTCTTGTAATGGAAAAGGAAGTAGATATTCATTATACAAACGATTGATGTTCAGAGTATCTATAGTAAAGAACATTATTTTTCTTATACACAAAATAAAAGGATTAACAACTCATTAAACATGAATATAGTATACATCATAGAAGACTATTCTGAGAATGGAGGCGTAGAAAAAATCGTTTCTATGAAAGCTAATACATTCTATCAAGAATACCATCATCAGGTTACTGTAATTTCTGTGTATGAAGATAAACGGAAACAACAGTATATATTAGACGAAGGTATCCGGCTGATTCATCTTCATGTTCCTTTTGCCAAGAAGACAAGAAATAAAGTATATAAGCTATTAAGCAGAATAATTACATTATTATTAGCAGCTTACAGATTAAATAAAACAATAAAACAGATTAATCCCGACGTAGTATTCTTTACCACTACATTGGGAGCTTTGTTATTACCTCTTTGTCATACCAAGGCAAGAAGAATATACGAATCACATTTGGCACGTTCATTCAATCCTTTTCACTCACTATTCGGATTAATGGAAAGAAAAGCTGATGCCATAGTTTGTCTGACTCATGACGATGCTAAAGAATTTCAATCGGCAAAGAATGTATACGTTATCCCCAACTTTATCAACATACCTCACCAAAAGGTAAAAGACTACAGTTGCAAAAAAGCTATTGCTGTAGGAAGATTAGAACAACAGAAAGGATTTGACAGATTGATTACCTGTTGGAAAAATGTAGCCAAACAATATCCCGACTGGCAACTCGATATTTATGGAACCGGCTCACTTTACCATATATTACAAGAGCAAATTACAAGTTTAGGATTGGAAAAACAGGTAAAATTGTGTGGCAGAGGAGAAAATATGATGGAAATATATCCTAACTATAGTTTACACGTAATGTCTTCACATTATGAAGGTCAAGGTATTGTAATGTTAGAAGCTCAAGCATGTGGTTTACCTTCTGTTACTTTCGACTTTAAATATGGAGCTAACGAAATTATTAGAGATGAAATAAATGGTATTATCGTAAGACAAAATGATAATGAAGCTTTTATCACAGCCATTTGCAAGATGATAAATTCAGAATCACTACGCCATAATCTGGGTATGAAAGCTCAAACCATGGCTATTCAATATTCTAAATTTAACATCTTTCAAAAATGGCTAGAACTATTGAGATGTTATACTTAATTGTACATCGATTGTGAAACAGAATCTAAGGGTACGAAAGAAGGACTCAATAGATCATATTTGTCCCGATAATAAGGTGTATTAAGTTGGGATATGTGAAATACTACATTACAGATTTCATCAGTACGGAATGAACAATGAAGTGCTTTTTTGATATTATTTATAATCGCTGGATCCCACATAAAAGACTGTCCAACGAGACAAAGCCTTCTTCGTATTCATATATCTCAGAAAGTATTTAAAAATCTGCATTTCAATATATTATAAATGTTGTAAATATATTTGTTCATACTCTTTTGCCACCTTCCGATAATCATGGTATTTCATAACGAAAGCTATGCTTTGACGCGAGAGATATGATAAATGTCCAGAAGTAAAGAAAGCCTGCTCGATGATTGCTACATTCTGAGATTCAGTATACTCAGGACTCACATTGATGATAGGGCGTAATTCTGTTTCGCCAATGAACTCATAATATTCTTCCTCTCCTCCACCGATAACCACAGTACCACGTGCCATGGCTGCCAACGAATTCATGGATGGAGTATAACTGTAAAACTGATCTACCAGAACATCTGCTTCATCCAGCATCCGGCAATATTCATCATAAGCTACTCCTTCTACATATTTGAGTTCTATCTTACCAGGATATTTCTTTGCCAGAATTTCTACAAAATGAGCTATCTTTAAAGCACCTTTCAGATACTCGCGCTTAGGTTGTAAACCTACAAGCACTTTGATAACCTCACCATTCCCTTTCTGCCTGTTTTCATCTATAGCAGGAATTATCATCGGGAGAGGAATATAGTAGAGTTTTTTATGAAATTCAGAAACATCGTAACAGAGGTAATATTCATAAAGACAGGCTATCAAAGCATCAGAATGATAAGATACAGTATGCCAGCACTTATCAAACTGAGGCATGAAATGAAAAGCCATACGCTCTTTATTCTCCTCGATATTCTGTAATTTACCATTCCAAAAAGTATCAGAATAAGCTGGAATACCCTTGGCCTGTTGTCTGAACAGATGTGGGTCATCGGCAAAACAGCCTTTAATGATTCGCTTATTGGTAAGCTTGAGAAACCAGAATATCAGCATGTTCCACCAACCCATCAAAGGCACAAACTGATAGTTATGCACCTGAACAATATCATTTCCACATATCTTATGAAGATTGCAAACAATTTTCCACAACACCATAAGCCCGCTCCATCTTCCATAACGCTCCATATTACGGCGCAAGTCGATGTCACGAGGAGAGTTGTGCCAATCATTGCCGTCGGACATCAGCGTTACCTGATGTCCAAGTTCTACTAATCCCTTTTTGAGAGTATTATGTAGCAAACTAGACTCACCTACCAACAGAATCTTCATAACTTTATATGATACTTATTTAAAAGATACTTGAATATCAGAAATCTTAAGACAATTCAATATACCTATTTTCTACAATATAATCAGATTTGCGCAGTCCCATGCTTACCACCAGTTTTATGGCCATTTTCTCCAGACAGAACTTCAATGGCATCCAGCGCTTTTCTTTTTCATCACGCCAAGGACTCATCGCTTTATACTTATCGAATTCTTTTTTCCATGGATGCTTGCAGTTCTTATACCATGGTTTAGGAATACCCGTAAAATGGATGATGGCCGGATGAGCCTGAGCTTCCAATATCTGTTCATCAAATTCCCAGGAGATAAGAGAATAACGCAAATCAAACCAATACTCATTCAGTACATTATATCTGATAGGTAATACCAACTTAGAATCCTTGAACAGATAGTTCAGTACATCCTGATCATGACATCTCAACCTTTCCGTATTAGATTTCACATAATCAAAGAATTTGAGAAGGACCTGCTTTTCACGCCAATATCTCAGATTGACAATTAACATACCAGCATTGAAATAACCCATAAATTGGGGATAACGCAGGCGATTATAGTGTTCAATATTATTATTATAACTATCTGGAACAGCGGCAATTGCATAGTTTTCAACAGAAGTATTCCACAATTCAACAAGTTTATCCACAACCAGAATATCGCCATCCAGATAGATAACTTTATCAATATCAGCAGGCAGAATTTCCGCAAGATACAAACGATAATAAGTAGCAAACGAAGTTCCTACATGATCTACTTGAAAATCCAGACCAACTGGAAAATGTTTGAAAATCTCATCGCTGATAAGATAGAAATGAATTGTTTGCTGATAACGGGCAGCTATGGTTCTGATAGGATTCAATAATGCAGCAGAATTCTGATCATGCAAGAGATGTACATTGACAACTTCTCCTATGTTGCTCTCAAACAAAGAGGTCAACATGATACCGGTCGGCATGATATATTTACTATCAGTAGAACAAACTATTTCCATTTTTATGTTTTTTGTACTACTATTAATACGTAAATTAAATCTTTTTATTATCTTTGCAGTCATAAAAAAGAATAACTTATGCAGAAAGAATTAATATCAGAGATATCTTCACCATTGGTGAGTTTCATCATTACTACAAGCAACCATCAGAAGGAATATCTTGTAGAATGCATCAATAGTATCCTTCAGCTTTCGCTCAATGCCAAAGAGAGGGAAATAATTCTCGTTGATGATGGTAGCGATGAACTGGTAGCCAGCCAGATAAAAGAGTTGCTGGATAACCTGCTCTATTTAAGAATACCCGGCTTAGGCAGCAGTATGGCACGCAACTATGGCATGTACTTAGCCAAAGGGAAATACATCCAGTTTATAGAAGGAGATGATTATCTTCTTCAGCCAACCTATGAACATTGCCTTGACATCGTGAGATTCCATAATCCAGATATCGTTACATTCTGTTTCAGCAAGGATGATACAGGAGAACCGTCTTACGAACTCCCTACCCCAATCAGCGGCACAAAATACCTCAACAACAATACCCTTTTAGGCTCAGCCTGTTCCTATATATTCCGCCGCGCCATTGTGGGTAGCTTGCTGTTCTCACCAAACATCAGTTTTGGCGAGGACGAGGAATTTACACCACAACTCTTCTTACGGGCAGAACGAATATTCAAGACTCAGACCTCACCTTATTATAATAGAGTGGATAAATACGCGCCTGGCGAATTAGAAAATAAGGATAAGATAGATATCCACATGGACAATAAACTGGAGGTGATTCTACATCTTCAGAAGTTGCTCGATACGGTTCCTGTAGCAGAGCGCCAGGCACTCAACCGCCGTATAGCCCAGCTCTCGATGGATTATCTGGTTAACAATATCCGTTTGAAGCATTCATTGATATCCTTGAATCATGCGATCAGAGAATTAAGGAAACACGGATTATATCCTCTTCCGAACAAAGAATATACCAAGAAATATATGATGTTCAGAAAGATGATAAGTACATACGTAGGACGAATTGCACTTCTCTTTCTTATCAAGAAATAAATGAATGAAGGCATAAAGATTTCTCCCATCCGGATAAGCATACAGAGGAATAAGAGAAAATCCTATATAAACAAAAATAGAGCATTCAAATCACTTGAACGCTCTATCTTTATAATTAGATTAAATTTTCTAATATTATTTGTATAAGTAAAAGATGATGAAATGACGTTTCACAACGTCCGTTTGTTTTAACTGATGCAAAGATACGACGATTTTTGTCTATAAAGTCGTAAATTATACATTTTATGGTAGCGAAATATGATTTTTTCACCCATAAAAAACAAATTTTACCACTAATCTTATAATTTTCACCACATCATTCTACGATAGTGATAACATCTTTTCTATTGGTTTGATCGCTTTTTTCGCTATTTCAGGAGCCACTTCAACTGTTGGCCAACCAAATTTCAATGCATTATATATCTTCTTGAGCGTATTCATCTTCATATACTCACACTCATTGCAGCTGCAACCTACTCCACCCTCGCTTACCTCTGGAGGTACGGGATAGAAAATTACGTTAGGACAATTACGCTCCAGCTCATGCAGGATACCAGCCTCTGTAGCGATAATATACTCCTTGATTTCAGGATGCTCTTGGGCATAATGCAACATGGTGGCTGTAGAGCCCTTTACATCAGCTACAGCAAGTACTGGTGCCTTACACTCCAGGTGAGCCATCACAACAGCCTCAGGATGCTTCTGCTTCAGTTTAACTATAGCCTCTACAGAGAATTTCTCATGTACATGGCAGCCACCGTTCCAAAGCAACATATTGCGGCCTGTAATGCTGTTTATATAGTTACCGAGATTATAGTCTGGACCAAAGATGATTTTTTCGTCCTGTGGGAAACTGTCAATCACCTTCTTGGCATTACCGCTTGTCACTACACAATCAGTTAGCGCCTTCACTGCAGCCGTGGTGTTTACATAACTCACAACCTTATATCCTGGATGCTCTTCCTTGTACTTTTTCAAATCCTCAGCCTTACAGCTGTCAGCAAGCGAGCAACCAGCATTCAAGTCAGGACAGATCACAATTTTGTCAGGACTCAAGAGTTTGCATGTCTCAGCCATGAAGTGCACGCCACACATAACCATTAGCTGGGCATCGGTTTCTGCAGCTTTACGAGCCAAAGCCAGAGAGTCGCCAACAAAGTCGGCGATGTCCTGAATCTCACCTACCGTATAGTAGTGGGCGAGGATAATAGCATCTTTCTCCTTGCAAAGCTTTCTGATTTCAGCTTTCAAGTCCAAGGCTTCGTCAACAGGTTCGTCAACGTATCCTTTCTCAATCCATTCTTTTTTCACCATAACATTCATATTATATTTCTTATTTTTTATTTTTTTAAAAGAGAATATAGAGATGATGATATGCCGTGGATAAGTGGATAACATTCTGCATAAAAACTTGCGTATTTCGTTATCCAAGTCTTATTCCAGTTTATCCGCAGAGGCCTTTGAAATCTTTTTCTTGTCTCTTAATGCATTAACCGGTTTATCAACATTTCCCCAATTCGGTGCAAAGTTAATAAGTTTATATCTTTTTTCGGTCAAAAACTGCGAAAAAGTTTCTAAAAACTTAATAATATCTATGTGGATATCCTCTTTTTGTTGGTTTGAGATAGGTATGTGTGGATATTTACAAACTTATTAAAAAGTTATTATTGGGATTTTCCGTACACTTATCCACGCTTTTGTGGAAAACAAAAAAGAGCAGAAATCCATCAGGATATTCTGCTCTCTGGTCTGAGTTATTTATATGGTTGGTTTTGGTTATAGGATTTTCATCTGTTTTTTTCTATTCAATACCTATTTATCAATAGTTCGTTAATAATTCAATAATGTGCTA
>ULPA01027563.1_pt1 | contig 21966 bp, 19 predicted proteins | sample 1953061 | NCBI WGS metagenome assembly ULPA01 (sample SAMEA4835617, study PRJEB28245) | human gut metagenome | biome: gut microbiome; material: fecal sample | place: Denmark | collected 2008
AGGTTTCAATATCAAAAGTAATGGTCACAAATCCACATTTGATAGAAGGACAATCTCCTGAAAAAAATATTGTATTGGATTTAATTAAGGAAGATTTAAATATTGATGTGAAGATTGCATGGCAGGCAGAAGATAGTGAATATAATAATAAACTTTCCTTGAATATTGCTTCCGAAAATCTGCCGGATATCATGTATATTACAAATTACCTTACCTTCAGAGAATTGGCAGAAAATGGTATGCTTGCAGATTTAACAGATGTTTATGAAAAATATGCAGGAGATTATTTGAAGAGTACCTACGCAACATTTGAAGGACGTAATTTAGAGCCACTTACTATTGATGGAAAACTGTATGCACTTTCTACGGCAAATATAGGTTATGGACACGATATTTTGTGGCTGCGTAAGGATTGGTTGGATAAACTTGGTTTGGAAGTACCTAAAACCATGGATGAATTGAAATTCGTTTTAAAGGAATTTGTGGAAAAGGATCCCGGCGGTAATGGTGAAGGAAATACAATTGGTCTTGCTGTAAATGCAACAAAGCCTGTTGTCGGATATGGAAACAAGTTTGGTGTAGAACCTATTTTCCACAGTGTTGGTGCATATCCTACTCAATGGATGAAAGATGAATCGGGACAGGTTTATTATGGTTCTATTGCTCCGGAAATGAAGGAAGGTCTTGCGATTCTCAGAGACATGTATGAGGAAGGTCTTATTGATAAACAGTTTATTACAAGAGTAGGTTCGGGCGAAACGGATGCAATTATAGATTCAGGACTTGCAGGAGCATGGTTTGCACCCTGGTGGGGTCAGAGTCCTGATATTTATATTAAGAATCCAGAAGTCGAACTGGTTGCAGTAAATGCACCTTTGGATGCGGAAGGAAAGTATAATCATCTTGTACCGACTCCTACAGGAGATTTGGTTGCTGTAAGCAAAGATTGTAAGAATCCTGAAGCACTTCTTAAGATTATTAATGAGGAATATGATATTTACAGAGGTATTGACGCAGAAGGACTTGCAGCGGTTAAGCCTATATTTGATCAGGGGGTTTCGAGAGAAGCATTATTCCCTACAGGTGGATTCAATCTGGATTATTATGATGTTGTTCCTAAGCTTGGAAAACTTTGTAAAGGTCTTGTAGAAAATGGAGTAATGGAAGCTGATGAAACAACTACAGATTATGACCGATGGAAAGCAGAGGGAGCTAAGAAGTTTGCAGATGGTGTTGACCCCGCAGATTCAAATGCACCTAATAACTTCCGCGATTACTATGGCAGATATGTGGCTTCCAATATTTTAGATACACCGGAAAATAATCCGGTTGAGGCGGCTTATTATTATACAACAAAATCCTCTTCAAAGTTGAGACCTACTTTGGATAAGCTGGAAGAACAGATGTATCTGCAGATTATTACAGGCGAGAAACCGTTGGATTATTTTGATGAATTTGTTGAACAGTGGAAAAAGCTTGGTGGAGATACTCTGACCCAGGAAGTACAGGACATTATAAAATAACAAAAGGTGGGTGCGGTTAAAAGCTAACCGCGCCGTTTATTTAAGAGGAAAACGAGATGAAAAGTAAAGCAAATCAAAAATATTATCATTTAATGCTTTTCCCCGGAATGTTTTTTCTATTTTTGTTTCATATCATTCCGCTTGGCGGAGTAATAATGGCTTTCCAGGATTTTAAACCAATTAGGGGAATTTTGCATTCGGAATTTATTGGTTTTGACAATTTTAAACAGTTATTTATTCTTCCGGATTTCAGGCAAATTATGACAAATACGGTAGTGATAGCCGTTTGTAAAATAGTCATTGGAATGGTAGCAGCAGTTGCATTTGCGGTATTACTAAATGAATGCAGAAATGTTCGTTTGAAAAGAATGGTACAAACTGCAGTTTATCTTCCCCATTTCCTGTCCTGGGTTATTCTTGCAGTTATGTTTAGTAATTTATTATCATACACAGGAGTTATAAATAGTCTGCTTGGATTGTTTGGAATTGAGCCTCAGATGTTTTTGGTAAACAATAAATGGTTTAGAACGATTGTAATACTAGGTGATGTATGGAAAGAATTTGGTTATAATGCAGTGGTTTATGTAGCAGCTATGACAGCAATAGACCCGGGACTTTATGAGGCAGCCCAAATTGATGGTGCAAACCGTTGGAATCAGATATGGCATATTACACTTCCTGCAATTTTGCCAACGCTTATTTTAATGATGACTCTGAATATGGGGCAGATTATGAATGCCGGATTTGATGAGGTTTTCAATCTTTATAGTCCGTTGGTTTATGAAACGGGAGATATTATTGATACCTATGTATACCGTGTTGGTTTGACTAATATGCAGTATAGTTTCGGTACGGCAGTAGGTATGTTTAAATCGGTAATCAGTTTTCTTCTGTTGACATTGTCCTATAAGCTGGCAGACCGGTTTGCGGGATACCGAATTTTTTAAGGAGGAAAGAGGAATGCGGAGAGCTTATGTACGTAGAAAAAAAAGATATTCACCAGTTGATATTATACTCAGCGCTATCTTGATTTTGTGTGGGTTAATTTGCCTCGGACCGATTTTGAATACAGTTGCGATTTCTTTTAGTGATAAAACCAGTGCAGCAATGGGAAAGGTAGGTCTTATTCCAATTGGATTTAACTGGGTTGGTTATAAAGCTATTTTAGAGGAAGGACAGTTTTTCCGTTCTTTTATGGTTTCTGTTGAAAGAGTAATTTTGGGAACTGCACTGAACATGGTGTTAACAATTCTTATGGCTTATCCATTGTCTAAGAATGTAAAAGCATTTCCTGCCAAAAACAGATATATGTGGATTATTATTTTTCTGATGATGTTTAATGGTGGGATTGTCCCTAATTTTATGCTTGTAAAAAGCCTTCATTTGATGGATACTATATGGGCATTAATTTTACCTGGTGCTGTACCGATATTTAACGTAATATTGTTGATGAATTTTTTTAAGGCAATACCACATTCGTTAGAAGAAGCTGCGATTATTGATGGCGCAAATCCAATTCAGATTCTGCTTAAAGTATTTCTGCCTATGTCAAAAGCCGCACTTGCTACAATTGTTCTTTTCTGTGTGGTTAATCATTGGAATGCTTTCTTTGACGGAAAAATATATATAAATTCCTTGGAAAAGTTACCATTACAGACTTATATACAATCTTTGGTAGTGGATTTAAATCCGGAACAGATGGCATCTATGACAGAGGAACAGTTAAACGAGCAGATGAAAATGTCAAGTTTGACATTTAACTCTGCCAAAGTAGTAGTATCTATGCTTCCGATTTTGATTATTTATCCTTTTTTACAAAGATATTTTGTAACTGGTATTGTAATGGGAGCGGTAAAAGAATAAAGAATAAAGTGGTAAAATGAACTTAAGGGAGGTAAATACAAATGGAGAAACAGTTTAAGCTTGATATTCATGTGCATACAAGTGAAACAAGCAGTTGCGGCCAGGTAAGTGCACAGGAGGCAGTAAGGCTGTATGAACAGGCCGGATATGATGGGATTATTATTACGGACCATTACCACAGGGAGTATTTTAACAGTCTTGGTAATCTGACATGGAATGATAAAATTGATTGCTACCTGAAGGGTTACAGAACCGCCAAATCAGAAGCAGCAAAGGGAAAAATGAAGGTTTTTCTGGGAATAGAATACCGCAACGTAGAAAGTGACAATGATTATCTTGTTTTTGGAATGGATGAAAGTATGCTGTTTAAGGAGCCGGAATTATACAGTAGAAGCATACAGGATGCATTCGCATGTTTTCGCCAATATGGTGCAATTATCTTACAGGCACATCCATTTAGGAAACGGTTTGAAAAAGATAAAGGTGATTTTGTACGATATAGCAGTATGGATTATCCGGAGCTTTTGGATGGGTTTGAATTTTATAATGGAAACAAAAACTGGATTCAGGATCCGGCTGAAACGAAGGCTGCTGCAGAGAAGTATCCGAATCTCATATTGGTGTCCGGATCTGATTTCCACCATCCAAGCCATCTTGCAACCGGAGGGATTATTCTTAACGGAAACTTTGATACGATACAGGAGATTGCGGAGGCTGTCCGTAATAATGAAATAAGGGAATTGATTCATTCTGATGAGAATTAGTTAAAAATGGGTTAAACGCTTCTTTACTTTGGTTGAAGAAGCGTCAATTCCCGGAAAATCAAGATTTTCCGGGAATTTTGTTTTATAAAGACACCAATGGAGGAGAAGTATGTACTACGAAATGGCTCCCATGGAGGGGATCACTACTTATATATATAGAAGAGCGCACTTTCATTATTTTGGAGGAATTGACCATTATTATACGCCTTTTATTTCTACCCATAAGGATAAGGCGCTGAGTCACAAGGAATTACAGGAGATTCTGCCGGAACATAATGAAGGAATGCAGGTGATCCCACAGATACTGACATCTTCTGCTCAGGAATTTGTAAAAATGGCAAAGGAACTGGCGCAGATGGGATATACAGAGGTGAATCTGAACTGCGGCTGCCCATCTGCAACGGTAACAACCAAACATAAGGGAGCAGGAGTATTAGAGAACCCGAAACAGCTTGATCAAATGCTGGCAGAGATTTTTGAAAAATGTCCAATCCAGGTATCTATCAAGACAAGAATAGGTATGGAGCAGGATTGGGAATGGGAAGATATTCTGGAAGTATACAGTCACTACCAAATAGCAGAACTGATCATTCATCCAAGAGTCAGACAGGACTTTTATAAAAACACACCGAGACTGGAGCCGGTGAAGGCAGCATTGGATAAATTACAATGTCCGGTCAGTTATAACGGAGATCTCTTCTGCGTGGGGGATGTGAAGAGAGTATCGGAACAGTTACCGGGATTGCAGGCATGCATGCTGGGAAGAGGCTTGATTGCAGATCCGGGACTTGTATTGACGATAAGAAATGGTGCGAACATAAACAAGGACACCCTTAGGGCTTTTCATGATGAGATACTGGAAGAATACAGCAGAGTACTCTCCGGTGAGAAGAATGCAATGTATCGCATGAAAGAGCTGTGGTTCTATATGAGTCAGCTGTTTACAGAGCCTGACAAATATAGGAAAAAGATTCAGAAAGCCGAGAAATTGGCAGTGTATGAGAGTGTGGTCAACCGCCTTTTTGCCGAACAGGAACTGGTTGATCCTGATTGCAATCGCTTCACCTTCTGAAATTACATATACAAGGCAAACAGAAGCATGTTATACTATGGAGTATGAATGCAAGAAGGATGCTTGGCATTTAGAATGATGATCAGTGTATGTACCTTAGCAAAATGTACTGATTGAAAGGAGTATGCAGCTTTATGAAGAGAAAAAAGGCATTGGTGACTGGTGCATCCAGAGGGATAGGTGCCGCCATTGCGACTGCGTTGGCACAGGAAGGCTACGACCTGTATTTGACTTGCCATCATAATATGGAACTTTTGGAAGAACTGGCGTGTCATTTGGAGAATACCTGTCAGGTGTCCTGCAAGTGCTACGCTTTTCCTGTTTATGAGGAAAAGGCAATGCAGGATATGTTTCGGGAGATTCCATATCTGGACGTTCTGGTAAACAATGCGGGAATATCCTATATAGGACTTTTGACAGATATGACCTATGAAGAATGGCAGCAGGTGCTGCGTACGAATCTGGATAGTTGTTTCCTTACCTGCAGAAATGCACTGCCTGGTATGATTCATCGTAAGAAGGGAAAAATAATCAATATTTCCTCGGTCTGGGGTAATGTAGGAGCTTCCATGGAAGTGGCATATTCAGCTTCTAAGGGCGGTGTGAACTCTTTTACCAAGGCTCTTGCGAAAGAATTGGGACCAAGCAATATACAGGTCAATGCAATCGCCTGCGGCGTAATTGATACAGATATGAACAAGTGCTTCAGTGAAGAAGAAAGACAGGAACTGATTGCGGAGATTCCCGCAGACAGAATGGGAAAGACACAGGAAGTAGCGCAGCTTGTAGTGCAGCTGTGTACAGGAAATGAATATTTGACAGGACAGATTATTACTTTGGATGGAGGGTGGATTTAATATGTATGATATGTTGATTATTGGTTCAGGACCGGCAGGAATGGGTGCTGCAATCTATGGAGTAAGAGCAGGATTATCACTGGCAGTTCTTGACAGAAGCCCGATCAGTGGCGGACAGGTACTTACAACCTATGAAATAGACAATTATCTGGGATTGCCTCAGATCAGCGGTGGTGAGATCAGTCAGAAATTCAGAGAACACGCAGACAGTCTTGGTGTGAATTTTGTGACTGCAAATGTAACATCTATTGAAGATAAGAAAGATTGCAAAATTGTTCATACAGAAGAAGGTGACTATGAGGCGAAGACACTTCTTCTGGCAACCGGTGCAACTCATGCCATGCTTGGCGTAAAGGGCGAGATGCAGTTGGCAGGAATGGGAGTATCTTATTGTGCAACATGCGATGGTGCCTTTTTCAGGAAAAGGACAGTGGCAGTTGTAGGCGGCGGTGATGTAGCCGTGGAAGATGCTATCTTCCTCGCAGGATTATGCAGCAAGGTGTATCTGATTCACAGAAGGGATTCACTTCGCGCAGCAGACAGTCTCCAGAAGAAGCTCATGTCTATGGAAAACGTTGAAATTCTGTGGAATTGTGAGGTAAAAGAAATCCAGGGCGAGGATATGGTAGAAAAAATTCTGGTTTACCATAATCAGGATGATTCTCAGTCTGAAATTGAAGTAAACGGTGTATTTATAGCAGTAGGAATCCATCCTAACACAGAATTATATCAGGGACTGGTGGAAATGGATGAACAGGGATATGTGCTGGCAGATGAATCCTGCAAGACTACTGTTGATGGTATATATGCAGCAGGCGATATTAGGAAAAAAGCCCTGAGACAGATCATAACTGCGGTTGCAGACGGGGCAAATGCCGTCACTTCGACACAAAATTATCTTAATAAAGTATAATATTCGTCAAAATATACAAAACAGTTGACATAATTTCTCCCCACATGGTAAAAAATGGTACATCTTAAAACTTGACATTTGTTACAGGATATGTTACTTTATTTCTTGGGCGTAACAAATTTGTAACAAATCGTAACAAAGATTGTACAAATTTTATGAGGGTATTCAATATACTTTGGAGGAAGAAATGAATGAATAAACACGGTATAAGAATTGCGGCGTGCGCTTTGGCAGGTACGTTCGCTCTTTCCGGATATTATACTTCTTTACAGGCAAAGATTAATCAGTCTTCCACATTACCGGCAGCAGGTATTGCAGTCGTTCTTGAGGAAGGAACAACAATACAGGAACTTACACAGGAAGTTATTCAGAACATTGCGTATCTGGAAAGCGCTTCCGGTATTCAGCCTAATATTATCATTGCATCTGAGAAGGTAGCCATGGCAGAGACACCTATGCAGGAGGAGGCAACTGTTGATTCTGACGTAGTACAGGCACTGGTTGATTCTGTTTCTGGTGATAATACAGATAATGACGAGGCGAAGAGCATTACAGACAGTCTGAGTGCAGGATTCTCTGCAACAGATACTTACGAAGATACAACAGAGGAATCCAGTGAAGAATCTTCTGAAGAAAGTCAGACAGAGACTGTAGAAGAGGAAACATCCGAAGATACAGAGGAAGAGACGACAGAAGAAGCAACCGAAGAGGAGACAACAGAAGTTGCCACAGAGGAAGAACAGGATTTCAGAGGTCTGGTTATTGCACAGGTTAATAACTATGTGAATGTAAGAAGTATTCCTAGTGAAGACGGCGAAATCGTAGGTAAATTATATGATAAGTCTGTTGGTGAATTCGAAGAAGAAGTAAATGGCTGGTATAAGATTACATCAGGTAACTGTACCGGATATGTAAAGGCTGAGTATTGTGTAACAGGTGATGAAGCGCAGGCTTTGGCTAAGCAGGTAGGTACTACTTATGCAGTTGTTAATACAACGACTCTGAAGGTTAGACAGGAAGCAAGTACAGAATCAGCAGTATTGGGACTTGTTCCTATTGAAGAAGAACTGGTTGTTGTAGAAGAACTTGATGGCTGGGTTAAGGTAGCAATTGAAGAAGGCGATGGCTACGTATCCAGAGAATATGTAAATCTGAGAACTGATTTCGTGCATGCAGAGTCCAAGGCAGAAGAAGAAGCACGATTGGCAGAAGAAGCCAAGGAGCGTGAGGAAGCAAGAGCAGCAGCTGCTGCAACAGAAGCGACCAGAGCGGCTCAGGCGGCAGAACAGACTGTACAGAAGCAGGCTCAGACAGAAGCAGTGATCGAAGCTGCACAGGCTACAGCGGCAAGCTCAGCCGGCAGTGAGATGGGCAAGTCAGTTATTGATTATGCAACACAGTTTGTTGGTAATCCTTATGTATATGGCGGCACAAGCTTAACAAACGGAACAGACTGCTCTGGATTTGTTATGAGCGTATATGCGAACTTTGGTGTCAGCCTTCCACATTCCTCTTCCGCATTGAGAAGCAAGGGATATGACGTAGGTGGTCTGGCAAATGCACAGCCTGGTGATATTGTATGTTACTCAGGTCATGTAGCTCTCTACATTGGCAATGGACAGATCGTACATGCAAGTACAAGCAAGACAGGAATTATCATTTCCAACGCAAATTACAGAAGTATTCTTGCAGTAAGAAGAATTTTCTAATGCAGGATAGAATAAAGGATGGGGTCGAAAGACCCCATCCTTTTATGTACAAGACAAAGCCAAAGAAACCAGGTTACAGATATTAGCAGAATGCACAAATTTGTAAATAATTGTAAATGTGACATAACAGTCATTTTTTTATACGTTCACAAAATATCCACATGGTAAAAAGCTCAAAATCTAGTAAAATGAACTTATACACCAAGTTATCCACATTATCCACATAAAAAACAGGTGTTTTGAGTGGATGTGGGTGTGTCTTTTTACAAACAGGCGTTTTGTGCAGGACTCATAAAATTTTGCTTTTTGTCAAAAAACTCAAAATGGGATTGACAATTTTAATGTCAAAAAATGTATAAAAATTTCATTTCTTTATTATAAAATTTGGAAAATAGCACAAAAAATATTGAAAAAATCCCTGGGTATGATATAATCAATATACAATATAAGAGAGGCAAGGAGATACAATCTCATAAATCTCTTATATATCATAAGTTGTTATAACAGCTTATGATAATAAGTACGAAGGGATGTGGCATCATGAAATTTATTATCAGCGGAAAGAACATCGATGTAACGGCAGGCTTAAAAGCAGCAGTAGAGGACAAGATTGGCAAGCTGGAGAAATACTTCACGCCGGAAACGGAGGTACATGCAACACTTAGTGTTGAGAAAGAGAGACAGAAGATAGAGGTCACCATTCCTATTAAGGGAAATATCATTCGTTCTGAGCAGGTCAGCAATGATATGTACGTATCCATTGATCTTGCAGCAGAGGTGATAGAGAGACAGTTAAAGAAATATAAGAATAAGTTCAGAGCAGAGCAGCAGGCAGGTGCAGCAAGCTTGAGAACAGATTTCCTGGACAAGGACTACGAGGATGAAGAAGACGATATCAAGATCGTTCGTACCAAGAAGTTCGACATCAAACCTATGTATGCAGAAGATGCTTGTATCCAGATGGAATTGTTAGGACATGATTTCTTTGTATTCTGCAATGCAGAAACAGATGAGGTCAATGTAGTGTACAAGCGTAAAGGCAATACATACGGATTAATTGAACCGGAGAATTAATACAACTGAATGAAGAAACATATGCAGGTATCGGAGCAATCCGGTACCTGTTTTTGTGTACATATCATAATCTGCGGACACATATATTGTAATAATGGCTTGAAAACATGAGGTATCAGGTGAAGACGAAGAAGGGAATAGCCATTATCGCAGCTCTTGTGATAGGCATTGGAATTATTTTGTACCAGATAAGGTGTAATGAATCGGCGAGTACAGTAAGTGGTGACTATATTAAATGGGTAGAGTTTAACGCCAGTACACAGGCACTGCAAAAGGCATGCAGAATGGACATTGAAAGTTACCAGGAAGAAGTGCATCTTGACTGGATTACACTTCTTGCCTATGCGGCAGTCAGAGGAGGGGGAGAATTTGATGATAAGTCGCTGAAATATATAGACGAAATTGCGGCTGAGCTGACCAGTCAGACTGTGAGCAGAGAAGACCTGGCGGATAAATATAAGTATTTTAATTATTACTATGAGGCATATGGTGCTGTATTGAGTGGCATGCTGGGGGAATACGAAATAGAGGAAGAGACTAAAGAAGGTGTCGTAAAATGGAATCGTCAATATGGTCTCAAGGCCTATTCTCCCATAGCGGCGGGCTTTGATTATCAGCATTATGATGATTTTGGCGCAGCCAGAAGCTTCGGATACCGCAGACCGCATCTGGGACATGATATGATGGGGCTTGTGGGAACACCGATCATAGCAACCGAGTCAGGTTATGTAGAGGCACTTGGATGGAACCGGTATGGCGGCTGGCGTATTGGCATACGCAGTTTTGATAAGAAAAGATATTACTATTATGCCCATCTGCGTCAGAACAGACCTTATGCAGAAGGTCTGAAGGAAGGAGATGTAGTGACAGCAGGTGATGTGATCGGCTATATGGGACATACCGGTTACAGTGATACAGAGAATGTGAATAATATCAAGACAGTACATCTGCACGCAGGCTTACAGCTTATTTTTGATGAGTCGCAGAAAGAGTGCGATAATGAGATATGGATAGATTTCTACCAGCTTGCACGGTTTTTGCACGCACACAGAAGTAAAGTCGTGCGGGATGATGCGACAAAGGAATGGAAAAGACAGTACAAAATGCGCGATCCTGAGGTAGAAGCCTATGAAAAAAAGCATGAGTAACAGCATTTTGGAGCACCCTGAATAATCCACAAAAAATATGATAAAAATTTGTTAATAAAATATCGAATATCAGGGATAAATAGATTGCTTTTTTTTTAACAATGTGATAAAATAATAACAATGATTGTGATAAAAATAACAATCAAGCGAAAAACAGAAATTCTTTTAAAACAAATGGAGGAATTGGCAATGTCAAAGAAAATCGTATTAGCAGGCGCATGTCGTACAGCAATCGGTACAATGGGCGGTGCATTAAGCACAACTCCGGCACCGGTACTTGGTTCTATCGTTATTAAGGAAGCTCTTAAAAGAGCAGGCGTAGCTCCTGAGCAGGTTGATCATGTATATATGGGATGTGTTATCCAGGCTGGTTTAGGTCAGAACGTAGCACGTCAGGCAGCTTTAAAGGCTGGACTTCCTATCGAAACACCAGCAGTTACAGTAAACGTTGTATGTGGTTCTGGTCTGAACTGTGTAAACATGGCTGCACAGATGATCAAGGCAGGCGATGCTGATATCGTTGTTGCAGGTGGTATGGAGAACATGTCTATGGCTCCTTACGCTGCTATGCAGGGACGTTATGGATATAGAATGAACAATGCTACATTAGTAGATACCATGGTAAACGATGCATTATGGGATGCATTCAACAACTATCATATGGGTATCACAGCAGAGAACGTAGCAGAGAAGTATGGTCTTACAAGAGAACAGCTTGACGAGTTCGCAGCATGGTCACAGCAGAAATGCGAGAAGGCTATGGCTGAAGGCAAGTTCAAGGATGAAATCGTTCCTGTAGAAGTTAAGAAGAAGAAAGAAACAATCATTGTAGATACAGATGAAGGTCCTCGTCCTGGCACAACAAAGGAAGGTATCGCTAAGTTACGTCCTGCATTCAAGCCAGACGGAATCGTAACAGCAGCTAACTCATCAGGTATCAATGACGGTGCAGCAGCAATCGTTGTTATGAGCGAAGAGAAAGCTAAGGAATTAGGTGTTAAGCCTATGGCTACATGGGTAGCTGGTGCTCTTGGCGGTGTAGATCCTTCTATCATGGGTGTTGGTCCTGTAGCTTCTACAAAGAAGGTTCTTGCCAAGACTGGTATGGATATCAATGATTTTGACCTGATTGAAGCTAACGAAGCATTCGCAGCACAGTCATTAGCAGTACAGGCTGATCTGAAATTCTCCAATGATGTATTGAATGTAAACGGTGGTGCTATCGCACTTGGACACCCTGTTGGAGCTTCCGGATGCCGTATCCTTGTTACACTGCTTCATGAGATGCAGAAGAGAGATGCTAAGAAGGGTCTTGCAACACTTTGTATCGGTGGCGGTATGGGCTGCTCTACAATCGTTGAGAGAGACTAATATTAAGGAGATTCGAACATGGAATATATAGTATATGAGCAGAACGGCGCAGTTGGTAAGATCACCATCAGCCGCGAAAAGGCTTTGAATGCATTAAATTCTCAGGTACTTGATGAATTAAACGCAACTCTGGATGCTGTAAACCTTGACGAAGTAAGATGCCTTATCCTCACAGGAGCAGGTGCTAAGTCATTCGTTGCAGGTGCAGATATCGGAGAAATGAGCACATTAACCAAGGCTGAAGGCGAAGCTTTCGGTAAGAAGGGTAACGATGTGTTCCGCAAGCTGGAAACATTCCCTATCCCTGTTATCGCAGCAGTTAACGGCTTTGCACTTGGCGGCGGATGTGAGATTTCCATGAGCTGTGACATCAGAATCTGTTCTGAGAATGCAGTATTTGGTCAGCCTGAAGTAGGTCTTGGTATCACACCTGGATTTGGTGGAACACAGAGACTTGCCCGTCTCGTAGGTGCTGGTATGGCTAAGCAGATGATCTACACAGCAAGAAATATCAAGGCAGACGAAGCATACAGAATCGGTCTTGTAAATGCTGTATATCCTGCAGAAGAGTTAATGCCTGCAGCAGAGAAGATGGCAGCTACTATTGCAAAGAATGCTCCTATCGCTGTCCGTAACTGCAAGAAGGCTATTAACGAAGGCTTAGACGCAGATATGGATGAAGCAATCGTAATCGAAGAGAAGCTCTTCGGTGACTGCTTCGAGACAGAAGATCAGAAGTATGGTATGGCTTTCTTCCTTGACAAGAATAAGGAAAAGGTAAAAGAGCCATTCAAGAATTGCTAATTCAACTAAATTAAAATATATGATTCATAATACAAGGAGGAACTTTCAATGAAAGTAGGTATTATTGGTGCTGGTACAATGGGCTCCGGTATTGCACAGGCTTTTGCAATGACCGATGGCTATGAAGTATGCTTATGTGATATTAAGCAGGAATTTGCTGATGGCGGTAAGGCTAAGATCTTAAAGAATCTTAACTTCCTCGTAGGCAAGGAAAAGATCACACAGGAAAAGGCAGACGCAATCGCTGCCAAGATCACAACTGGCTTAAAGGATATCTGTACAGATTGTGATATGGTAATCGAAGTTGCTCCTGAGAAAATGGAAATCAAGAAGACAACATTCAAGGAATTACAGGACATTGTAAAACCTGATTGTATCTTCGCTACAAATACATCTTCTCTGTCTATCACAGAGATGGGTGCAGGTCTTGACCGTCCTTTAGTAGGTATGCATTTCTTTAACCCTGCTGACAGAATGAAGTTAGTAGAAGTTATCGCAGGTGCTAATACACCTAAGGAATTAGTTGAGAAGATCAAGGCAATCGCCACAGAGATCGGTAAGACACCTGTAGAGGTTAACGAGGCAGCAGGTTTCGTAGTAAACAGAATCCTGATCCCTATGATCAATGAAGCAATCAACGTATATGCAGCAGGTGTTGCAAGCGTTAAGGATATTGATGTTGCTATGCAGCTCGGTGCAAATCATCCTATGGGACCTTTAGCACTTGGCGATTACATCGGACTTGATATCGTACTTGCTATCATGGAAGTAATCTATGCTGAGACAGGCGATTCCAAGTATGCTCCTTCACCACTTCTTAGAAAGATGGTTCGTGCAGGTAAGCTTGGTAAGAAGACAGGCGCTGGCTTCTACGATTACAGTAAATAAGAGTTAATATAAGACCGGCGGAGGGAGCTGGTAGGACAGCTCCCTTGGTCGGATTTATGAGATTATAGATAATGGAGGATTTTTAACATGGATTTTACATTAAGTAAAGAGCATGAGATGGCGAGAGCTCTGTTCAGAGAGTTCGCTGAAAAAGAGGTTAAGCCTCTTGCAATTGAAGTGGATGAGACAGAAGTTTTCCCTAGAGAGACTGTAGAGAAAATGGCAAAAGCAGGCTTCATGGGTATTCCTGTACCAAAGGAATACGGCGGACAGGGCTGCGATATTTTAACATATGCTATGTGCGTAGAAGAATTAGCTAAGGTATGCGGTACTACAGCAGTTATCGTATCTGCACATACATCTCTGTGCTGTGATCCTATTCTTACATTCGGTACAGAAGATCAGAAGAAGAAGTATTTACCAGACCTTGCAAGCGGCAAGAAGATCGGTGCTTTCGGTTTAACTGAGCCTGGCGCTGGTACAGACGCTCAGGGACAGCAGACAAAGGCTGTATTAGATGGTGACGAATGGGTACTTAACGGTTCCAAGATCTTCATTACAAACGGTAAAGAAGCTGACGTATATGTAATCTTCGCTATCACAGGTATGGTTGAGAAGCGTGGCAGAATGACAAAGGAAATCTCCGCATTCATCGTTGAGAAGGGCACACCTGGATTCAGCTTTGGTACAAAGGAGAAGAAGATGGGTATTCGTGGTTCATCCACATACGAACTGATCTTCACAGATTGCCGTATCCCTAAGGAAAATATGTTAGGTGCTCAGGGCAAGGGCTTTGGTATCGCAATGCATACACTGGATGGTGGACGTATCGGTATCGCTGCTCAGGCACTTGGTCTTGGCGAAGGTGCATTAGAGAGAACAATCGCATATGTAAAAGAAAGAAAACAGTTCGGACGTGCTATCGGACAGTTCCAGAATACACAGTTCCAGCTTGCTGATATGGCTACAAAGGCTCAGGCAGCTCAGTTCATGGTATACAAGGCAGCTTGCACAAAGGATCAGTATACAAAGGATCATAAGACATCTTACAACGTAGAAGCAGCTATGGCTAAGTTATACGCAGCAGAGATGGCTATGGAAGTAACAACTAAGGCTGTACAGTTACATGGTGGTTATGGTTATACAAGAGAATACGAAGTAGAGCGTATGATGAGAGATGCTAAGATCACAGAGATCTACGAAGGAACCAGCGAAGTTCAGAGAATGGTTATCTCTGCAAATCTGTTAAAGTAAGATGTAACTAACCCTAAATTAAGTTTGATAAGGAGAATAACAATGAAAATTGTAGTATGTGTTAAACAGGTACCTGATACAAAGGGTGGCGTTAAGTTCAATCCTGATGGTACACTTGATAGAGCAGCTATGCTTACAATCATGAATCCTGATGACAAAGCAGGTCTTGAAGCAGCATTAAGATTAAAGGATCAGTACGGTGCAGAAGTTACCGTTATCACAATGGGTCTTCCTAAGGCAGAAGAAGTACTTCGTGAAGCACTTGCTATGGGCGCTGACAAGGGAATCCTTGTAACAGACAGAGTACTTGGTGGTGCAGACACATGGGCTACTTCCCAGACACTTGCAGGCGCTATCCGTAACCTTGACTATGATCTGATCATCACAGGCCGTCAGGCTATTGATGGTGATACAGCACAGGTTGGCCCTCAGATTTCCGAGCATCTTGGAATTCCTGTAATCTCCTATGCACAGAAGATCGAAGTAGAAGGCGACAGCGTAATCGTTGAGCGTCAGTATGATGACAGATATCATGTATTAAAAGCTAAAATGCCTTGCTTAATCACAGCACTTGCTGAATTAAACGAGCCTCGTTATATGACACCAGGCGGAATTTTCGATGCATTCAAGGCTGACATTACCGTATGGGGCAGAGCAGACTTAAAGGATGTTGAAGATTCTAACCTTGGTCTGAAGGGTTCACCTACACAGATCGCTAGAGCATCTGATAAGGTAAGAAAAGGACAGGGTGAGAAGGTTACTTTAGATCCTTCCGAATCTGTAACTTATATCATGGACAAGTTAAAAGAGAAGCATGTGATTTAATAATGCATTAATTTAGAACATACGAAGTGCTATTAAATATGGAGGTTCAACATGAATTTAGAAGAATATAAAGGCGTGTTTGTCTTTGCTCAGCAGGTAGATAACAAGGTAAGCGGTATCGCACTTGAATTAATCGGCGAAGGCAAAAGACTGGCTGAGAAATTATCAACAGAAGTAACAGCAGTATTAGTAGGTAGTGGTGTTAAGAATCTTGCAGATGAACTTGCTGCATATGGTGCAGACAGAGTTATCCTGGTAGATGATCCTGAATTAAAGGAATACAGAACAGAGCCTTATGCACATGCATTAGCATCTGTTGTTGAGAAATATAAACCTGAAATTTTATTAGTAGGTGCTACAGCAATCGGACGTGACCTTGGTCCTCGTGTATCTGCAAGAATCCATACAGGTCTGACAGCAGACTGTACATCCCTTGAGATCGGTGATTTCCCTATCAACCCGATTCCTGGAAGAGAGCAGAAGCATAATCAGTTACTGATGACTCGTCCTGCTTTCGGTGGTAACACAATCGCTACAATCGCTTGCCCAGAGTTCCGTCCTCAGATGGCTACTGTACGTCCTGGCGTTATGCAGAAGCTTCCTAAGAACGATGGTGCTAAGGCTGTTATCGAAGAGTTCAATCCTGGATTCACACCTGATAACAAGTATGTAGAGATCCTGAAAGTAGTTAAGAACTTATCTGAGACAGTAGATATCATGGATGCTAAGATCCTTGTATCTGGTGGTCGTGGAGTAGGAAGCGCTGAGAACTTCAAGCTTCTTGATGACCTTGCAGAAGCTATCGGCGGTACAGTAAGCTGCTCTCGTGCAGTTGTAGATGCTGGCTGGAAGAGCAAAGACCTGCAGGTAGGTCAGACAGGTAAGACTGTACGTCCTAACGTATACTTTGCAATCGGTATTTCTGGTGCTATTCAGCATTTAGCAGGTATGGAAGAATCTGATATCATCATTGCAATTAACAAAGATGAGACAGCTCCTATCTTCGATGTAGCTGATTACGGTATCGTAGGCGACTTAAACAAGATCGTTCCTATGCTGACAGAGCAGTTAAAAGCTGCTAAGGCTGCAAAGGCTAACTAATCAGTAAATTTATTTTTATAGTGCTCAAACGGATAGAAAACCGGAGAAGTTTATGCTTCCCCGGTTTTTTTGTACAGAATTTGTATGTTGTGCTCTGTCGTGGAGTATTGAACCAGCGTTTACCTGAAATGGGGTGTGTTGCCTAATTGCTATCTGATGACCCTATAATGGTAATTTCCAAATTTCACATGAATTTTACAAAAAAGGGATTGCATTCCAGTATGTTATACCCTATAATAAAACTCGTTGAGAATATTTAATATAACAACAAATATTAAGGCGATTGGAGCCTTATTGATTGGACTTATGTCCGTATTTGTAGCTAAATCTGATTGGCTATGTGTATTTTATAAGTTGGTTACTATAAACCATGTGCTATACGCACGACCCACTTGTGAAAATCAATAAGAGTAGTAAAAGTAAACGAATTTTGCTATATAGACTCTAATCACTGTATCATAAGGCGCATAGGATTTTTCCTGTGCATACTGTATATAATATGTGAAAAGATTGACAAGTGAGTATCGGTGCGGTACTCACTTGTCTTATTTTATAAATGAGGCTTTGAAGCGCATAAAACATATATGAGGAAGGGTAAGATTCATGGAAGGCAAATTGAAATTATATGGATTTAATAATTTAACAAAATCTCTGAGTTTTAATATCTACGATGTCTGTTATGCAAAAAGCGCAAGAGAGCAGAAGGATTATATTGCTTACATTGATGAGCAGTACAATTCAGAGCGTCTTACTAAGATCTTGTTCCATGTGACAGAAATGATAGGAGCCCATGTGCTCAATGTATCCAAGCAGGATTATGAGCCACAGGGAGCGAGCGTGACCTTTCTCATAGCAGAGGATAATATGATACCGTCAGGCTGTGACAGCGCAGCCAGTGCAGCAATGGCTTTTGAAGATACGCTGCATCTATCTAATCATAATGATGAGATTGTGGCACATCTGGATAAAAGCCATATTACAGTCCATACTTATCCGGAATATCATCCTGAAACGAATATTGCGACTTTTCGTGTAGACATTGATGTGGCAACCTGTGGCGAAATCACACCCCTTAGTACACTGGACTTCCTAATCGGCAGCTTTGACTCCGACATTATCACGATGGATTACAGGGTGCGTGGCTTTACCAGAAATGTAGAAGGTAAGAAGATATTCATGGATCATCATATGACATCTATCCAGGATTACATTGATAAGAATACCTTGGATAGATATGATGCGGTAGATATCAATGTATATCAGGCGAATATGTTCCATACCAAGATGCTCATCAAGGAGCTGGATTTACAGAATTATCTGTTCAACTCTGATATTTATGAGATTCCACCTAAGACCCGTCTGCAGATCAGCAACAATCTGAGGCAGGAAATGATTGAAATATTCAGCGGTACCAATATCTTTTAACGAATGGAGATAATGTGAAAATGAAGTTAGACCAGAGTAAGGCTCCTGTATTAGAAGCATTAGAGAGAATGAAGACACAGAGACTAGTGCCTTTTGATGTGCCAGGGCATAAGAGGGGAAAAGGCAACCCGGATCTCACTGCATTCTTAGGAGAGAAATGTCTGAGCGTAGATGTCAATTCCATGAAGATGCTGGATAATCTCTGCCATCCTGTTTCTGTGATCAAAGAAGCAGAGGAGCTGGCAGCAGATGCCTTTGGCGCAGCCCATGCCTTTTTCATGGTGGGAGGAACTACATCTGCGGTACAGAGTATGGTTCTGTCTGTCTGTAAGCGTGGTGAGAAGATCATTCTGCCTAGAAATGTACATAGAAGTGTGATTAACATTATGATTCTGTGCGGTGCGGTTCCGGTGTATGTGAACCCGGATATGAATCATGAGCTGGGAATTGCTCTCGGCATGAGGATATCTGACCTGCAAAAGGCAATCGAGGAGAATCCTGACGCAAAGGCTGTATTGGTCAACAATCCGACTTATTATGGCATATGCTCTAATTTAAAAGGCATTACACAGCTTGCCCATGCCCATGGCATGAAAGTACTGGTAGATGAAGCACATGGAACGCATTTTTACTTTGATAAGAATTTACCAATGACGGCTATGGAGGCAGGGGCAGATATGGCAGCGGTCAGTATGCATAAGTCTGGTGGTTCCCTGACCCAGTCTTCTTTCCTGTTAATGGGACCGGATATCAATGAGGATTATGTGCGGCAGGTCATCAATCTGACACAGACCACCAGTGGTTCCTATTTGCTGATGTCCAGTCTGGATATTTCCAGAAGGAATCTTGCGCTGCATGGACAGGGGATTTTTGACAAAGTAACAGAGATGGTAGAATATGCCCGTAAGGAAATCAATCAGATCGGTGATTATTATGCATATTCCCGTGAACTGGTAAATGGCGATTCTGTATATGATTTTGATGTAACGAAGCTTTCCGTAAATACATTGGCGGTAGGACTTGCAGGAATAGAGGTCTATGATCTGCTGCGTGATGAGTATGATATTCAGACAGAATTTGGTGATATCGGTAATATTCTGGCGTATGTATCTGTGGGTGACAGACCAAGGGATATTGAGAGGCTGGTAAGTGCGCTGGCAGAGATCAGGCGATTGTATAAAAAAGACAGGGCAGGACAGATGACCGCAGAATATATCAATCCAAGGGTTATCTACTCTCCACAGGAAGCGTTCTATGCACCCAAGCAGTCTCTGCCTCTTGCAGACTGTAAGGACATGGTATGTGCAGAATTCGTCATGTGCTATCCACCAGGAATCCCCATTATTGCACCGGGCGAGTTGATCACACAGGATATTCTGGATTATATCGTATATGCCAAGGAAAAAGGCTGTTCCATGACAGGACCGGAAGATATGGAAGTAAATCGACTCAATGTAATGGAAGGTATTCGTTCCGCTGCAAGATAAATGTGAAAAATCCCATTTATTAAAGTTGTACAATTCTGTATATGTAATGTTGCGTTTCAGGAATATCTAAAAATATATGTTGGTAAGGAGTAGGTAATTATGGAATTGTGGTTTACGGAGAATCATACAGAACATGTGAAGTTCTCAATACAGGTAGATAAGCAGCTCTATACGAGTCAGTCAGAGTTTCAGAGGATTGATATTTTTGAGTCTAAGGAATTTGGCAGATTCCTGACACTGGATGGGTATATGATGCTGACAGAGAAGGATGAATTTATATATCATGAAATGATGGTACATGTGCCGATGGCAGTACATCCTGATGTGCGCAAGGTACTGGTAATCGGAGGCGGTGATGGCGGTACAGTCAGGGAGCTGGTCAGATACCCGCAGATAGAAGAGATCGATCTGGTAGAGATTGACGAAGAAGTGGTAAAGGCGTGTAAGGAGTTCCTGCCGCAGACAGCCTGTGGCTTCCAGGATCCAAGAGTGAAGTTCTATTATGAGGATGGTCTTCGCTTTATCAGGAAGTATGTGGATACCTACGATCTGATCCTGGTGGATTCTACAGATCCTTTTGGACCGGGTGAAGGACTTTTTACCAAGGAATTCTATGGCAGCTGTAATAAAGCATTAAAAGCCGATGGCATTATGGTAAACCAGCATGAGAGTCCTTTTTATCCTGATGATGCCTATGCCATGCAGAGGGCACATAAGAGAATCATAGAGTCTTTCCCGATTGCCAAGGTATATCAGGCGCATATTCCAACTTATCCATCAGGTCACTGGCTTTTTGGCTTCGCCTCCAAGAAGTATCATCCGATCAAGGATCAGAGGAAAGAAGACTGGAAAGCATATGGTCTAAAGACCAGATACTATAATGAAGAAATCCACGCAGGAGCATTTGCACTTCCCAATTATGTGGAAGAAATGCTTGAGGATGTGGAAAACAAAAATTTTAATTAAGCAGGATGTGGAGAAAATGGAGAGAAATATAGAGACTTTTCTTGGATGCGATAAGGAATTTGACGAAGCCCGTATTGTAATCTTTGGAGCGCCTTTTGATTCAACGACATCTTACAGACCGGGAACACGTTTCGCCAGCAGAACCATGAGAGCAGAATCTTATGGACTGGAGACTTACAGCCCTTATCAGGATCTTGATCTGGAAGATGCAGCCGTATTTGACGGTGGCGATCTGGAGCTGTGTTTTGGTGATACCGATAAGGCACTGGCGGATATTACGGCTTTTACAGAAGAGGTAATGCAGGCTGGCAAGCTGCCATTAATGATTGGCGGGGAGCATCTGGTGACTCTCGGTGCAGTCAGAAGTGTGGCAGCTCATTATCCTGACCTGCATGTGATTCATTTTGATGCGCATGCTGACTTGAGAGAAGAATATCTGGGGGCTGCCCTGTCACATGCCACAGTGCTTCACCGTGTATGGGATATTGTGGGAGATGACAGAATCTATCAGTTCGGTATCCGCAGTGGGGACAGGTCAGAGTTTCAGTGGGGTAAGGAACATGTGATTACCCATAAGTTTGATTTTGAAGGACTGGAAGAGGTAATCCGGAAGTTAAAAGGCAAGCCGGTGTATTTTACATTAGACTTGGACGTATTGGACCCTTCCGTATTTCCGGGAACAGGAACACCGGAGGCAGGCGGCGTGACCTTCCTTCAGCTTTTGGATGCGATTTTAAAGGTAGGAGAGTTAAATATCGTAGGTTGCGACATCAATGAACTGTCACCGCTTCTGGATGCCAGTGGAGCGTCTACAGCGGTAGCCTTGAAGGTACTGAGAGAATTATTATTGAAACTGGAAGAGAAACATATCAAATAGACCAATAGGAAGGTTACGAATGGACTGACAAAAGGAACAACAGTG
>ULPA01039697.1_pt1 | contig 21848 bp, 17 predicted proteins | sample 1953061 | NCBI WGS metagenome assembly ULPA01 (sample SAMEA4835617, study PRJEB28245) | human gut metagenome | biome: gut microbiome; material: fecal sample | place: Denmark | collected 2008
CAGGAAGGCCGTCTTTACCGGTATGCGCCCGATAAGGGATGCCAATGCGTCCGTCACTTTGCCCATAGGGGAGAATCGTAAAAATGAAGAAGATTTCGTATGTCTCATTGTTTTTATACCTAATATTATAAATGTTCGTTAGACTTTCTTTCTAAACAGGCCGCAGGCCGGATGGCCCGCGGCTGTCCTTGCAACCACATGTTTACTGCCGGCATCAGCCGGAATCATAATAACCTCGCATCGTTACCTCCTTTTTTAATTGTTTGCTACTCGTGTTGTTGTCTCTTCGGGACGGGATGTCTGGTCAGATCATCCCGAGTCATGATACACTTTCATACCTGTATTTATTATTATGTCGGATTTCCTTTTTTTGCGGTCCGCGGACCCGGATGCCCGTGGACCGTCCTTGCAACCACATGTTTACTGCCGGCATCAGCCGGAGTCATAATAACTGTACATCGTTACCTCCTTTTTTAAAATTCGACCTTGCCGCCCGGCGGCTTTTGTGTTCTTGGGAAAATGCCCGGTGGATCAGCTTGAATCATGATACTTCGCCATATACACTATATTGTTGGTTATCGGGGTATGAAATCCATGATATCGAAATCCTTGATAATGCGTTCCCTGTCCTTTCCCGCCAGCAGGGGTGGCTCCTTGCCACTGTCCACATACAGTCTTATGTACCGTTTCAATGTCTCGTCACTGCCCAGGATGCCGGCCTGCAGAAGCCGTTCCACGTTGGTCCCCTCCAGCCGTTCCAGTGTCTGGCGGGCATGGGATTGTTCCTGTTCTGAAAGGCGGTCCGTGGTCATGAACCTGGAGAGCAGGTCCATGTCGTCGAAGGTCACGCCTCTGGCGCGGTGGGGATCGGGACGTTCCACATAACCGGTGATCTCGTAGCGTTCCGGCACTTCCCCGTCCTCCGGCCTCCCGAAAGGATCGGGGAATTCGGGCACGGATGTCTTTCTCTCCTTCATGGCCGTATCCGTCCGCTTTTCGCTCGTTACGTATTCCTCGTCCATAGGCGGGAATTGCCATAACCGGTACCGGCTCCTGCCGATGACAGCTTCCTCAGACGTTTCCTCCTGTGGCTCTGCAGGTTCTTCCTTCACCGGGGGAGCGGAGACAGACCGCCGTCTTCCCCTCCATTTAAGGACACTGCCCGTGTGGACGTACTTCTCTACGCTCAGGTAGGAGGCATATAGGAACAGAAGAATGAATGCGTACTCCATATGTCCTATTGTACCCCGTTTTTATATGTCGCAGCCACCCGGTCATAAATCCTGCCGCCTATGGCGAGAGGGACAGTCATGGGACAGTCATCCTTGCGTCGGCAGGATTCAATGGAACGCTCCGCGTCTTCTTCCGTCACGGACCGCTGATATTCCTCACAGACCGTATTTTTCATTGCCACACTGCGGCTTATATTCACCCTTTCAATATTCCCTATCAGGGAATGGATGTTTTTCTTTTTCTCCATTGTCTATTATTTCTTTTTTAATCCAGTTGTTTCTTGTAGAATTCCTTTATCTTCTCTATCAGGCCGCCTTTTTCCTTGAAATGGTCGATAATGATCCTGCTGGCCATGCCTGAGATTGAAAGATCCTTACGTCGGACGATCCAGACAAGATCGGCCAGAAGCCTGTACGCTTCGCTGTCGATATGCAGGGGGTTGCGTCCGGAAGATGAGAAATTGTTCAGGTGTGCCCCTATGTATTCCTCAATATCCTGTTCCGTAAACGCTTTCCGGATATCCGGAGGTAAGGTTCTCTCTCTCGGAGGTGGAGCTTCTTCTTGCGGAGACGGGCTCTCCTTTGCCGGAGGTGATAATGCCCCGGAAGAGTCGCGGCTGTGTATTTTAACGGCGGGCATGGCACCCACGGCATCCAAAATGCTTTCCTCATCAATCCGGAAATGTCCCGCCTTTTCCATTCCAGGCATTCCCATACTATGCATTTTGTGGGATTGAATACTTTTCCAATCCGCAGATGCCGCAGATCTCGTCCACCAGTTCAATCAGCCCCGAACCTTTTACCTGCCGGTTGTCCGGAGGGAACAGGGTGGAACGGAAAATGCTGTCCTGCACGCAACTCAGTTCCTTGTTGTAACGCTTCGTGTCTGGAACGCACGTTGTCATCAGATGCTGGTCCGATGCCTGTATGACCTTGTTCCATGCCTCGTAAGCATCCTTGCGTTCCCGTTTGTCGATCATGTTCCAGAAGAGATGGACGCCTTTGAGCGGGCAGTTCCCGCGGGCAATCAGTTCCTCCCGGGTTACAGTGGCGAACTGCAGGGAGCTCTGCATCACGACATTGTCCGCTTTGAGCGGAATGAAGATATGGTGCATGGAGGCTACGGTCTGGATCACGCCTATGCTGCGAAGCGTGCCGGGAAGATCGAACAGCACGATGTCGAATACCGTATCCCGTTCCCTCGCATAATGGTAAAAGTCCTCCACGGCGTGCTCCGGGTCGCTTTTGATGATAGGATAAGCCCGTTTTTGGGACTGTTCGTGCTGGCGGTAAAGGGCCACTTTCAAGGAGTCGTTCTCCTTGACGCATTCCATGTCACGGTCTCTCATCAGGCCGATACTGTGTTGGGGTGAGTCGCAATCCACCACGGCGATGTTGTATCCCCGGCGGTAGTGCAGGATGCCGGCCGTGAGTACGGTGAAGGCGGTCTTGCCCACCCCTCCCTTCTGGCTGGCAAATGCGATAAATAAAGGTTCTTTTTCCATTGCATCTTTTTTAAACGGTTATACTTGCAGGAAATTCCTGCCGTTTCATGTCACAAAGGAAATAACAAGCGGAACACCCTCAAATACCCTGTCACGCATTGTCATGGATAGTCAGTTTTTGTCATGACGAAAGGGGCGGTGAAAAGAAAAAAAGGCTTTCCCGGAAGGGAGGTCGTGAAGCCAGCCCCCCTCTGGAAAACAGGATACGGCAGACATCAGATACCGTGAAAAAAGAAAAATCCCCGCCGGTACACACCGAAGGTGTGCTGGCGGGGATCGCAATAATAAAGGAGTGGGCTTCTCAGCCCTTGATGTAACCGTACTTTTCCAGGTCGGCCATGAAATGCTCGGGCGTGTCGGTTCTTACCGTCACCCCATGCAGTTCGTTATACCGCTTGGAGAAATTCACCATGTACTCCTCGTCGGTGCATTCGCTGTCAAACCAGCTGCCCTCACGCAGGAGGCGTACAAACTCGGAAGGGTCGGAGGCGGCAATCCTGCCGCCATCCGCTAAAATATACATATGCTTGCTCATGCCGATAATTTTTTAGTCCTTAGTTTATAATAGAGTTTCTGTTCACTGTCCAGGAAAGGGATGTCCTGGAGCGCGGTGGCCGCAGGCACTTGCCCTTGTGTGGCAAAGGTAACCAATTTGTGGAGAAACAGCACCCAATTGCGCATTTTTGTGAAGTTGGTCGTTCCCGAATGCTGGCGGAATTCGACCGTCTTGTGCCGTGAATAGGCCTCGAGGTTCACCTTGTGGTAGCGGTCACCTATCCTTTCTTTCAGCTCGTCCACCGTCCTGGCCGAGCGTATCATCGCGTCAGATACATGCCCCAATCCCTGGCAATAGTAGTTATCCCTGCGGGATGCCGGCATGAACTTGTCGATGACCGGCTCCAGATGTTTGTAACTCAGGGCCAGGTTACGCCAGGTTGCCATGCTGAAACCGGCGGCATCGATATGCACGTGAAGCCCGCAGCTCTCGTTCACTTTCACGTCACACAGCTCAAGCACCCAGCAGACCTTCTCCAATTCCCGCAGGCCGGCTTCACCGACCAGGATCGGACTGACCAGCTCGAAGGTGTCGTTGCCGTTCAGGCTGCTGTCCGTCACGAGCTTCCAATGCGGACGGGTGGTATGGTTATAACCTTCCACCGTCACTGCGATCCCGGCTTCCCTGAGCTCGCGTGCGAGCCGTTCACGGGTACAGTTGTAAGCCTCGATCTCGATACCGAACTTGCGGTTGAAAGTGTAATCCAATGCGGCTGTTGCCGGATGGATGTTCAAACCGCCCTCACGTTCCCTCATCCGGCGCAAGGCGTTCACCACGAAACCGTAATTGCCGTTGGTCACCATCCTCGCGATATCCGCACGGGGAACCCCTAAAAGGAACAGCTGCTGGATCTTGCTTGTCTTCGTTGTCTCTTGTGCTAAAATGCTTCTAATTTGCTCGTTCATAACTTGTTAACTCCTTTATTATTACACTACTAAGGTAATGCTTTTATAGGAGATATCGTAATTATAAGAGCCTTATTATCATGCTATTAGCTTACTTTATCTTAGGCTAAAAGTCCTTATTTGAGGTATCCGAATCTTATCTGCCACGAGTCCCGGATGACAAAAGGCGGCAATATATCGGAACAGTCAGATAGTGATATATCATGATATGGTGAGTCGCATAGGGCATGATATCGGAATAGGGATAGACGGAGATATGATGATAGCGGTATAACGGGTTGAGAGGATAGCGATATATCATGATATGGTGAGTCGCATAGGGCGTGATATCGGAATAGGGATAGACGGAGATATGCCGATAGCGGTATAACGGGTTAACAGGATAGTGATATATCATGATATGATAAGCCGCATAGGGCGTGATATCGGAATAGGGATAGACGGAGATATGTCGATAGCGGTATAACAGATTAAAGGCTATAGGAAACCTCCCTGAAAATTGGCGAATTATGCAGTCAATCAATGATATTTCAACCACCGATTCTTTTTTATATGGCTATATGGTTATAACAATATAACGGGAAGGCGCATGTTCTGTGGGGAAATGTTTACCTTCAGAAGACTGGAAATACGGAAAAATCGGCAGAAACCGTATGTGTTTTTCCCCTGACATAAGGCTTTATAGCACTATATGGATATAGCGTGATATTCAAAACGTGGTCCGCTCCTGCGGACAGCAAGTTGTGTTTTGGTTAAACCAAAACCGTACAGTTTAACGGCGTTATGCTGTTAAACCGTACTTCCACAATGCTTCGAGTTTTTTTGAAGAAAAATACCTATTTATGTGATTTTAACCATAGATGCTCGAATCCGACTAAGCGTAGGAAGGGTTATTCCTAAATAAGATGCAATATGCCCCCAATTTACTCCTTGGCATATTGTTGGGAATTGTTTTTCAAACTCTTTATACCTTTCTGTGGCGGAAAGAGTCAATCGTTCTTTATGAGTACGATGTATACGTCTGTATTCATTCTGATGAATGATTCTTCCCCAGTTGCATAATTCTATATTTGTATTAAGCAAATGATTCAAATCTGTCAATGCTATTTGGTAAGCCTCTGTTTCTTCTAATGTTTCAACAAACTCCTCACTGTTTTTCCCGTAATACAATTCATCCATGCTAAATACAATACTTCCTTCGTTTGCAAATGATGTTGTTACTTCTTTATTGTTTACCAGCCAAAAAGAACGGGTAATTCCTTTCTCTATAAAGAATGCACTTCCATTATATCTGTCGGCTTGTACCAGTAGGTGCTTTTTAGGAAAATGGATGTATGTAATTTGTTTCTTTAACTCCTGTATCGTTTTATCTGATACAGGATATAATGAAGTCATTTTTTTTATGATGTTTTCCATTAAGTCTTAAATTTTACTGTACAACTTTTATTGACTACTCCATGTTTTTATAGCTTTTTCCAATTCCTTCCAATGCTCGTCTGTCATTCTAGAAGGAGTGAACAAGGAAATGCCGGCTGCCCCCGCCTCTATTGAATTATGAATGGCTTGTGCTATTTCAGAAGGAAGCAATCCATGTCCTTCAGGGTCTTTAATAGCCTCTTTTCTTTTCCAATCAGAACAAATGAACAAACCGCTATAAATAGGTTGCTGTCCTTCAACCGAAGTTGTTTCTTCCTTTGTCACCTTACCTATCCAAGAAACCGATTCAAGATAAAAGTCGTTATAATTCATCGGGAAAAAAGCATCTATCTTCCATTTGTTCCATTCTTGGCGAACCAATTTTTTTGCGTAGGAGTCCGGTCCCGGAAATACTGCCGCACTTATCTTCTTTCCTTTGGCATGTACGGCTTCGGCAATTTGGTTTACCAGACAGGTGATGATGTCATAACGGAACTGTTTCCATTCTTCACAAATAGAAGGGTCTTCAATTGAACGTATGTCGATTCCCGTTGTAGCTTTGAAGTCTTTTACACATTTGTCACAATAGCAATAATCAGCGTCAGGATATTCCTCATTCATAACCAATCCATATTTTTCCCACAATCCACGGGCCAGAATCACATCCACATAGCGGATATAATCCAAATGGACATAATCCACATCTTTAATATCAGCTATTTTACTGTATTCTGCAACTAAATAACTGATGACTTCAGGATTATTGGGACACAAGAGCTTATAATAAGGAACATATGCCTGCACATCATATGCTGATTCACCCTTTCGATTTATGGCATACCAAGTGGAGTCAGCATCGCTTTTCAGCATGGCTGGAATCCATGCATGGTATTCCAAATTATTCTTATGGGCAATACGGGCGGCATATGTATGCTTCTCGACATTAAACCCACCTACATTATAACATATTCCATACAATCCATATTGCTTCCATTTCTTAAAATCGCGTCGTACTGACTTTTCTGTTGTTTCTTTACCTTCTCCTTCCCATCCGTACACACGAATTTTATTTTTAGGCTCGTTCGAACAGGCACTTATACCTAATGCACACGTAATCATGATAAAAAACAATTTTCTCATTTTGATTTATTTTAATTAAAAAAGAGACTTTTATTTTTAAAAAATTGCGTTGAATGTAAACCGTTCCATTTTGCAAATATACTAAGCGTATACATGTATTTATTTTGCCGTAGGACAAAAAACGTTTTTTCCAATGAGTTTTTTGCTTTATGACAACTTTCAAGTGGTTGAAAACAATTTATATTTGCACCTGATAATCAATTTATTCAAAACACAAAATCAAATCTAATGAAAACATTTGATGCGAAATTATTATTTGCAGGAATGGCCTGCATATTCATGTGTGGCAACCTGATGGCGCAGGAAGAGGGCTTCGACCTGTCCGCTCAACGCTCGGAAGACCAAAACGTATTGCGGATACCGGGGGAGAAAAAGAACCATGCCGAGTGGGTCATCAACCCGACTCCGCACAAGATTATATTCGACAAGTCCGGCAAGCTGGACATCTCCACCGGGTTGGCACTAAAGGACAAACAGAGGAAATTTTCCCGGGACCTGGATTTCATAACTTCTAACGCGAAAGGAGCGAAGTTGACCGTCGATTTTGGAGTGAAGGTGTCGGTCAAGGAAGGCGTGAAAGCGGTCTCGGGTGCTTACGCCCTGAGTATCGGCAAGAAAGGCATCTCCATCATCGGCTATGACGAACGAGGTGCGTTCTACGGCATCCAGACGCTCCGGCAGCTTCTGGAAAGTCCGATGGCGAAGGAAAAGCAATTGCCTTACGGTGAGATTAACGATTATCCGGATCTGGCGGACCGGGGTGTCGTAGAAGGGTTTTACGGTACTCCTTGGTCGCACGAGGTACGCATCTCGCTGATTGATTTTTATGGTAGATTCAAGATGAACTCCTACCTCTACGGTCCCAAAGACGATCCTTATCACAGCTGCCCGAACTGGCGCCTGCCTTATCCGGAGAAAGAGGCGGAGAATATCCGTGAGCTGATCGAGGCCTGTCGGCGTAACCGGGTTGATTTCGTCTGGGCAATCCATCCGGGGCAGGATATCAAGTGGAACGAGGAGGACTATAAGAACCTGACAAATAAATTCAACTGGATGTACGATCTCGGTGTCCGCCATTTCGCCATCTTCTTCGATGACATATCCGGAGAGGGGACTAATCCGAATAAGCAGACGGAACTCCTGAACCGTCTGACAGACGATTTCGTGAAGGCGAAAGGGGATGTCAGCCCCTTGATTGTATGTCCGACCGACTATTCCAAGCTTTGGGCGAACCCGACCCCGCAAGGAAGCCTCGCTATCTACGGAAAGACGCTACACCCGGATATTAAGGTCTTTTGGACGGGTGATGTGGTATGCAGCGACCTGACGAGAGAGACGCTGGACTTTGTCAACTCCCGGATACAGCGGCCTGCCTTTTATTGGTGGAACTACCCGGTTACGGATTATGCCCGCAATTATTTGCTGCAAGGCCCTTCCTATGGGCTTGATACGTCGTTGACAGAAAATGAAGTATCTGGTGTGGTCAGCAACCCGATGGAACATGGCGAAGCTTCCAAATTGGCCTTATATGGGCTTGCCGATTACACTTGGAATATAGCTGCATATAATCCCCTTGACAACTGGGAGCGGGGGTTGAACGAGTTGATTCCGGAAGTAAAGGATGCCTACCGGACATTTGCCATCCATTCATGCGATACAGAAACAGGATACAGGCGTGACGAAAGCTGGGAGACAAAAACATTCAGGTTGTCCGAATGGAACGACAAAGACGCAGAAACCCTTGAAAAGGAATTCAAAAAAATAGAGCATACGCCAAGCCTGTTGGAAGCCAATTGCACAAATAGACTGTTACTGGAAGAACTTCGTCCTTGGCTTGTCGAATTTGAAAAATTGGGCATTAGAGGAAAAAATGCGATAGAACTGGCGCGGATTTATCGTTCCGGTGGTAATTATGCCCTGTTTTGGGAAAAATATGTAGAAAACCTGATGACACCGGAAGACCGCAAGGCTTACGAGGCTCACAAGTCGGGTACCATGAAGCTGCAGCCATTCTACGAAAATGCAATGGACGACATGGCATTCGGATTCTTGGAAAAGCTGACGGGGGAAATACCTAAAGATTATAAAGGAATCAGTTCATTCAACAACTCCGGTACCATTTTGACTAAACTGATGCTTGACCACGACACTGCGACTTATTATACATCTGCCATGTCGCAAAGGCCCAATGACTGGATAGGAGTTGATTTAAGGACTTCCCGCGAGGTTTCTGAAATATCCATTCTTCAAGGACGCAATTCCGTGGATGATGTGGACTACTTCGACCATGCCTTATTGGAATATTCGGATAACGGTAAAGACTGGAATACACTGATGGACGGAATGAAAGAACAGTACATCATCCATTGGAAAGGAGAACCGGTAAAGGCGCGGTATATTCGCTTGAGGCGATTAGACTCTGAACGCAAAAATTATGCCTCGGTTCGTTCGTTCGATGTGAATCCGCTCCGTCCTGAAACTCTGGGTTTCCACTTCACTGCCGATGACATCCATAAAGCTATGTATATGTTCGACCAAAGTTTGGGGACATCATACGTTATCAACAAGCCGATTTCATTCGATATCCCGACCGGTACGAAAGGTTACACCATACTTATGAATAAGCCGGCAGTTCCATTAACCTGCAGGTTTTTCAATTCAAAAGGAGAGATGCTGAGCGAAACCACACTTGATAAGCCGTTCTCCATCATAGAATTGCCAGATAAGCAAGTGGATAAAATAAGCTTGGAAGGTTCGGCAGAAATTTATGAAATAATACCTAACAAATAACACCGATGAAGTACATATTGAAATCCATACTGGCAGGGAGTATCGGGATGTTCGCATACGCTTCTGTTGCGGCGCAAGACTTTGATGTAACTTCGCAAAAAGGCGAGCAACAAATCATTTTGCCTGTCCCCGGGAAAAAAGTGAATCATCAGGGCATTATTATAAATCCTACACCCCAACAATGTCTATGGGATAAGAGTAAACACCTGGACCTTTCCAACGGAGTATCCTTGCGGGATATACAAGGCAAATTCTCCAACGACATAGGCTTCATCACTTCCCATGCGAAAGGAGTAAAGCTAACGATTGATTTTGGCGAAAAAGTATCCGCGAAAAAGGGAGTGAAAGCTGTATCCGGAGCCTATGTGATGAGCATTGGCAAAAGAGGTATCTCCATCGTCGGTTATGATGAACGGGGTGCGTTCTACGGCATCCAGACGCTCCGGCAACTCTTGGAAAGTCCGGTGGCAAAAGACAGACAGTTGCCTTATGCAGAAATCAATGACTATCCCGATTTGCCTAACCGAGGAGTAGTAGAAGGTTTTTACGGAACCCCTTGGTCGCACGAAGTCCGTCTTTCATTAATCGACTTTTATGGCAGGTTCAAGATGAATGTTTATCTCTATGCGCCCAAAGATGACCCTTATCATCGCGTTCCCCACTGGCGGGACCCTTATCCTGCAAAAGAAGCCAATAACATCAAGGAACTGTTGGAAGCCTGCAAGCGTAGCCGGGTGGATTTTGTATGGGCGATACATCCGGGCGGAGATATAAAATGGAATGAAGAGGATTATCAAAAGCTATTGAACAAATTCAACAATATGTACGACCTCGGAGTCCGTAATTTTGCTGTTTTCTTTGACGATGTATGGGGTGAAGGTGCCAATCCCAAGAAACAAACGGATTTGCTCAACCGCTTGACCCAGGATTTCGTAAATGTTAAACCGGGAGTTTCGCCGCTTGTCATCTGCCCCAGCGATTATACCGAACTGTGGTCTGACCCGTCGCCCAGCGGGGCATTGGCAACGTATGGCACTTCAACGGATTCAGACATACAGTTGCTATGGACCGGCGAGGCCATCTGTAGTGACCTTACACATGAAACATTGAATTTTGTCAATTCGCGCATCAAACGTCCCGCCTTTTTTTGGTGGAACTTTCCGGTGACGGATTATGTCCCGAATCTTCTTCTTCAAGGTCCGGCGTATGGCCTTGACACATCACTTACAGCCCATGAACTGTCCGGCATAGCCAGCAATCCGATGGAACACGGCGAGGCTTCCAAACTGGCTTTGTATGGAGTGGCAGACTATACTTGGAACGTGGCCTCTTACAATCCCCTCGACAATTGGGAACGCGGGGTACAAGAACTCGTTCCTGAGGCAACGGCTGCATACAGAACATTCGCCATTCACTCTTGCGACACGGAAACCAGATACCGGCGTGATGAATCATGGGAAACCAAAACGTTTCGAATTGCGGAATGGTCTGAAACAGATGCCGAGAAACTTTTCAAGGAGTTTGACGAAATAGAGCGCGTACCTCAAGAGATGGAAAAATGTTCAAACAAAACTTTACTTGGTGAATTGCGCCCTTGGCTCGTTGAATTTGGCAAGTTGGGCAAGCGTGGCAAACAAACCATCGAACTTGTCAGAAAGTATCGTTCTGGGTTGGAGGATTCTACTTTTTGGAACCTCTATGTCGGCAACTTGATGAGTAGCAACGAGCGTAAAAGTTACGAATCCCATAAATCCGGCACGTTGAAACTCCAACCCTTTTATGAAAACGCCATGGACGACATGGGGCATGAGTTCCTTAAAAAGCTGACGGGTGAAGTCCCTATGGACTATAAGGGGATAGGTTCTTTCAACAGTGTCCACACACGGCGATCGCTGCTGATGCTTGACAATGACACCACGACTTTTTATAACTCCGGAGTGGAACAAGGCAATGGCGACTGGATTGGCATTGACTTGAGGGCTGAGCGGGATGTGACAGAAGTTTACGTTCTACAAGGGCGAAATTCCGTGGATGACGGAGATTATTTTGAAGATGCTGTATTGGAATACTCCAGGGATGGAAACACTTGGAATACCCTGGTCGGCAACCTGCATAGGCAATATGAAATCGAATGGCGTGGAGAAGACGTGAAGGCCCGCTTTGTTCGCTTGAAACGCTTGGATTCAAAACGTACCAATTTTGCATCCATCCGCTCATTCACGGTTAATCCTATACGAAGGGAAGATGTAGATTTTGAAGTGATGGAAGGAGATGAACAAAGCATCATCCAAGCGTTCGACCGGAATCTTCAGACGTTTTTTACTGTCAACGGCGTTTTTAGCTTCCAAGTCAATCCGGATATAAACAGATACATTCTGCTGGCCGATAGCCTCCAGACGCCATTGACATGCAGACAGTATGCCAAGAACGGAAACTTGATTGCAGAAAAGCTACTCAACAGCTCTTTCATTGTAATCGAACCAAAAGCAGAAGCTGCCCGGATACAGATAGAAGGGAAAGCAGATATTTTTGAGATTATCCCCAAATACAATAATGAACTTATTGAAAAATAAAGTGTTATGAAAAGCAATATGTTTTTACTGACAGCAGGATTGGCTGCTACTGCACTTTGTTCCTGCTCACAAAAAAAAGTGCAGGACAGACCTCTCAATATTCTTTACATTATGAGTGATGACCATTCATACCAGACCATCAGTGCTTATAATGACAGTTACATTGAAACCCCGAACATAGACCGTATAGCTCGCGATGGAGCCCGTTTTACCAACAGTTTCGTAGCCAATTCCATCAGCGGACCAAGCCGGGCCTGCCTGCTGACAGGTAAACATAGCCATAAAAACGGCTTTACAGACAATACCCAACAGTTTGACGGAAACCAGCAGACTTTTCCGAAATTGTTGCAGCAAGCAGGATACCAGACCGCTGTTATCGGCAAATGGCATCTTACATCCGAGCCGACCGGATTTGACTATTGGAACATACTGACCGGGCAAGGGGACTATTATAATCCTAATTTCATTGATAACGGAGAGAAGAAGCAGATACAAGGTTATGTCACCAACATCACAACTGATTTAGCACTTGACTGGTTGGAAAACAAGCGTGACAAGAACAAACCTTTCTGTCTTCTTCTGCATCACAAAGCACCTCATCGGACTTGGATGCCGGATACCTGCGACCTGGATTTATATGACGATGTCGTTTACCCTGTACCAGAAACTTTTTATGACCAATATGACGGACGCATAGCCGCGGCCGAACAGGAAATGAGTATCATGAAAGATATGGACTTGATTTATGACCTGAAGATGGCGGATGCTGAAAATGAGATTCATACCGCTGGGTTGGAACAGGCCGGACGCAACATATACAAGCGAATGACTCCCGAACAGAAAGCGGCATGGGACAAACATTATGTTCCGGTTATCCAAAAATTCAAAGAACAGAAACCGGAAGGTAAGGAACTGGCAGAATGGAAATATCAAAGATATATGCATGACTATATGCGGGTCATTCATTCTGTAGACCGCAATGTAGGCAGGGTACTGGACTATATGGAAAAAAACGGATTGTTGGATAATACGTTGATTATTTATACATCCGACCAAGGATTCTATATGGGTGAGCATGGATGGTTTGACAAGCGTTTTATGTATGAAGAATCTTTCCGCACACCATTGCTTGCACGCCTGCCGGGAGGCATGAAAGGAGATATTCCGGAAATGGTGCAGAACATCGACCATGCTGCCACTTTCTTGCAGTTGGCCGGTGTTGAGATTCCGGAAGACATACAAGGAGAATCCTACTTGTCACTTCTGAAAGGAGAGAAACCAAAGGATTGGCGTAAATCCCTGTATTATCATTTTTACGAGTATCCGGGTGAACATGCTGTGAAAAGGCATTATGGCATAAGGACAGAGCGTTATAAACTGATTCATTTTTATCATGACATTGATGCGTGGGAATTGTATGATTTGCAGGAAGACCCTTCGGAAATGAACAATATCTATGGCGACGAAAAGTATGCCGACTTGGTCGACAGCCTGAAAGTGGAGTTGCGGAAATTACAGGAGCAGTACGATGACCCTATAGTACAAAAATATGAATAAGGAAAGGTATTTCAAAAGACACACCAGATATATTTTGTGGGGCATAAGACTATGGTTGGCGATATGGACTGTTGCGGTCATACCTACAGCAGTCCATGCCATAGAAAAAGAAGGTGCGAGCTGCGGATCTCCATTACAGATTATTCCGGTCCCTGAACAAATCAGGTTGGCAGAAGGCTGTTTCCTGATGTCCGAGAAGCCGACTTTCTACATCAAAGGAGATGCGGACACATGTCTTTCCGGCTATCTTCAGTCCCTTCCGTTGAATCTGTCCGGTACTGCCAAGAGGAGTGAAGCGGATATTTTCATCATCACCGATGACAAATCAGTCAAGGGGGATGAAACCTACCGGATGGAGATAACCTCCAAACGGATAAACATCGTTTCGTCGGACAAGGCCGGTGCTTTCTATGCCATACAGAGTATGTTGCAGATGACTGAAAATGGCAAGAACAGACAATTGCAGTGCTGCACAATAACCGACAGTCCCAGATTTACATACCGTGGGCTGCATGTTGACGTCTCCCGCCACTTCCGTTCCAAAGAATTTTTAATGAAACAGATGGATGCGATGGCTTTGCTAAAGATGAACAAAATGCACCTGCACCTTACCAACGGAGCCGGTTGGCGCATCGAAATAGACCGCTATCCGCGCTTAACCGAATTTGCAGCATGGAGGCCGGAAAGAAAATGGATGGATTGGAACCAGGCCGGTATGCGCTATTGCGAACGCACCACGCCTTCTGCCTATGGCGGATATTACACCAAAGAAGACATTGCAGAAATTCTGGAGTATGCAAAGGCAAGGCATATTACCGTTATACCGGACATAGAAATGCCCGGACATAGCGAAGAAGTCCTGGCTACCTATCCGGAACTTTCATGCAGCGGGAAAGCCTATGTCAACTCGGATTATTGCATCGGGAAAGAGGAAACATTTCAGTTTATAGAAAATGTGCTTACCGAGGTCATGGAACTTTTCCCGTCAGAATATATTCATATTGGCGGCGATGAAGCTGTCAAGTCCGGTTGGAGAAACTGTCCCGACTGTCAAAGGAGGATGCAGGAAGAAGGCCTTGCTAATGTAGATGAACTGCAAAGCTACTTTATACACCGCATAGAGAAGTTTGTCAACTCGAAAGGAAAGAGAATTATCGGTTTCGACGAAATACTGCAAGGCGGATTGGCCCCGAACGCCACTGTCATGTCCTGGCGTGGGACGCAAGGCGGTATAGAAGCATTGAAAGCGGGCCACGATGTCATTATGTGTTCCGTAGAATGTTACTACATAGACTATTGTCAGGATGCCCCCTTCAAAGAACCGGTATCTATCGGGGGATACACTCCTTTGAAGACTGTATATTCATACGAACCATTGGAGAGCACAATAACCCCGGCAGAAGCCGAACACCTGATTGGCATACAAGGAAACCTTTGGGCGGAATACATTACTGAAGATGACCATGCGGAGTATATGTACTATCCAAGAGCGTTTGCAATAGCAGAAACTGCATGGAGCAAACCGGAGCATAAGAACTATGACGATTTTCAAATTCGTGCGGCTAAACTCTGCCACCTGTTTGCGAAGATGGGTTACAAGACTTTTGACCTTTCCAATGAATTTGGTGAAAGGAGAGAAAGCCTTGTTCCTATAACACATCTCGGTAAAGGGTGCAAGGTGCATTACAATATCCCGTACAGCAAACAATGGCCCGGAACCGGGAACGAAACCTTGACTGACGGCATACTGGGAGGATGGACTTATCGCGACATGAAGTGGCAAGGAACTATGAAGGATTTAGACGTGACCATAGATCTTGGCAAAGTCCAGCCAATCAGATATATTGGGGCGACCTTCATGCATTCGGAAGGAGCTTGGGTGCATATCCCCAGGAAAGTGGAAGTTTCGCTGTCTGTTGACGGGAAAAGCTTCAAACCGGTCGGAACCGTATGGGGAGATATTTCGAACGACTATCCCAAATTGCTGTTCAAACAGTATTCGGTCGTGTGCCTTGAAAACGCACGATATGTACGTATTCACGCCGTCAAAAACGACAGGTTGGGAGCATGGATCTTTACCGACGAAATTGTAATAAATTAATCATAACATAATTATCTGACAAAAATGAAAGAAAAAAAGAGTTCACAAAGCTTGTGTAGAAGAATTGTATTTTCCCTGATGCTTATCTGCCTTGTCAGCATGGGGGCTAACGCACAAAACCCTAAACCGTTTGTTGTTCCCGAATTGCAGGAATGGGATGGGAAAACAGGTTCTTTCATTCCCGGAGAGAATCCAAGGGTCGTGTACGACAATCCCACATTGCAAGACATCGCCAACCGGTTCGCGGACGACTATAAACTTATGTTCGGAATACAGCCGGCAGTTCTAAAAGGAAAACCGCAGGAAGGAGATTTCTTTCTTACAACAAAAAAAGATAAGAAATTGGCAAATGAAGGATATATCATAGACATTAATAAGTATGTCAAAGTTTCTGCGCCCGAACCTATCGGTGTTTACTGGGCCACGCGCACATTGTTACAGATGAGCGAGAAAGACAAAGAGCAAAAGCTCCCCAAAGGCGTTATTCGCGACTGGCCGGACTATGGAACGCGCGGTTTCCTGATTGACTGCGGGCGCAAATTCATCCCGATGGATTATTTGAACGACTTGGTTAAAATCATGTCTTACTACAAAATGAACTTTCTGCATATTGTTTTGAACAATAACGGCTTCCTTCAGTATTTCAACAACGATTGGAACCGCACGTATGCAGCTTTCCGACTTGAATGTGACACATATCCCGGTCTGGCCGCCCGCGATGGTTATTATACAAAAGAGGAATTCAAGGATTTCCAGCGTGAAGCATCCAGTCAGTTTGTCGAAATCATTCCGGAGATTGACGTTCCTGCCCATTCACTCGCTTTCAGCCATTATCGCCCCAGTTTGGGAAGCAAAGAATTCGGTATGGATCATTTGGATTTGTCCAACCCCGAAGTGTACACCTTTGTTGATGCGCTGTTCAAAGAATACTTGGAGGGAGAAGATCCCGTCTTCATAGGAGAAAAGGTACATATAGGAACCGATGAATACTCCAATAAAAAGAAAGAAGTGGTAGAACAGTTCAGGGCTTTTACAGATCACTATATCAAGTATATTGAAAGCTTTGGAAAGAAACCTTATATCTGGGGTGCACTTACCCATGCTGCCGGAAACACTCCTGTGCAATCCGAGAATGTAACCATGTATGCCTGGAATAACGGCTTTGCCAATCCGGAAGATATGGTGGAACAAGGTTATAAGCTGATAAGCATCCCGGATGGCCTGATTTATATTGTGCCGCTTGCAGGCTATTACCAGGACTATTTGAATATCGAACGTTTATATACGCAATGGACACCGGCCCATGTGGCTAATGTGACTTTCGGCGAAAAGGATCCGGCCATTCTTGGCGGCATGTTCGGAGAATGGAACGATATCGTTGGCAACGGAATTTCCGTCAAGGATATTCATCATCGCGTTATCCCGGCATTGCAGACGGTTGCAGTGAAAACATGGAACACTGCGCCTTCCTTCTCTTTCGAGGAATTTGAGGAGAACCGAAAACAATTAAGCGAAGCTCCCGGCGTGAACCAATTAGGAAGAATAGGCAACGAAAGAAGCCTTGTGTATGAAGTTTCTTCGCTTAGTCCGGGTGCGGAATTGCCGCATACAGAAATCGGTTATGACTACACCGTCACTTTTGATATGCAAGCCACCCCTGAAGAGTTTGGCACGGAACTGTTCAGATCACCCACTGCTGTTTTTTATCTTTCCGACCCCATAAAAGGTATGTTCGGATTTTCCCGTGACGGCTACCTGAATACTTTTACATTCCGGCCCTACCCCGGAGAAAAAATATCCGTCAAAATAACAGGCGACAACGTTTCGACCTCCCTTTATGTAAACGGCGAACTCATAGAACGCATGGGAATAGAAAAGCGCTTTCTCAATGACGGCACCAAAGAACAGAACAGCTTTATCCGGACACTGGTGTTCCCACTAAAGAAGGCCGGACAATTCAAGTCAGAAATCTCAAACCTGAAAGTATATAACTATAAAAAAATAACACAAAAATGAAACAATTGATACTATTCATTATCATATTGTCGTTTGGGGTTGTCCAAATGGATGCACAACCGACCAAGATGTCGCTACAGGAAGACTACGAAGAACTGGTTGACACAAAGCCCCATGACAGCAGGGACGTTTGGAACAGAATGGCAGCTCCCGTTCAGCTAAGTTGGGGAAGTACGGATATCCGGTATGCCAAACTCAATGTACCTGATATCTCAAAGAAAAACCATCTGAGTTTGGCTGCATGGAAAGGAGAGCGCATACATGCTCAAGCAGTGCTTTGGACGAAGCAGGATCTGGATGATGTCACCGTTTCGGTGAGTGATTTAAGAAATGGTTCATCCGTTATACCTGCATCTGAAATCAGCACCCATTTTGTCCGCTACGTCATGACGGACGAACTGAACAAAGACGGGAAAGGAGGTTGCGGACATAGAGATAACAAGGCGGAATGGGATTCGTTGTTGGTCGCTGATGTATTGGACATCATAAGCGTGCGCGACATACCAGCCTGTAGCACCCAGCCGATATGGATGAAGATACGTGTGCCCTCCGATGTCAAATCCGGCAAGTACAAGGGGGTCATGACAGTTTCCGGCGCGAACTTCCAGCCGATGAAACTTCAGTTTGAAGTGAATGTTCTGAGACGCACGCTGCCGAACCCCAAAGACTGGGCTTTGCATCTGGATCTTTGGCAGAACCCTTATGCCGTAGCCCGATATTATCAGGTTCCTTTATGGAGTGAAGAACATTTTGAGTTGTTATATCCTATCATGAAAATGCTGGCGGATGTAGGGCAACGCGCCATTACCACCAGCATCATGCACAAGCCTTGGAATGGACAGACAGAAGACCATTTTGACAGCATGATTACCCGCATCAAGAGAATCGACGGTTCATGGAGCTATGATTACGCAGTCTTTGACAAATGGGTGACATTTATGATGGAAGATGTCGGCATAGATGAAATGATCAACTGCTATACCATGATTCCATGGTCTTTGCGCTTTGACTATTATGACGAGGCAACAAACAGGATGCAATTTATCGAAGCAAAGCCGGGGGACGCCGCATATACGGAATATTGGGTGAACTTCCTGAAGGATTTTTCTCGGTATTTGCGCCGGAAAGGGTGGTTCGAGAAGACAGCCATATCCATGGACGAGCGTCCGATGGAAGATATGCGCGAAGCCATCAAGGTTATCAGAAGTGCCGACCCGGAATTCAAAATCGCATTGGCCGGTGGCTATCATCCCGAAATCCTATCAGACCTTTACTACCTGAGCATTCCCTACGGACAGTGCTATCCGGAAAATGTAATCGCAGAGCGAAGAAAGAACGGACAAATCAGCTGCGTATATACCTGCTGTAGCGAGGCTTTTCCTAATATTTTCACCTTCTCCGACCCGGCAGAAGCTGCTTGGACTGTATTGCATGCCGTAGCTGGAGGTTACGATGGCTACTCCCGTTGGTCGATTAATGCATGGACTGCAGACCCTTTGCGGGATTCGCGTTTCCGCTTATTTGCGGCCGGCGACACTTACAGTATTTATCCGGGGCCTCGAAGTAGCATTCGGTTTGAACGGCTCATGGAAGGGCTTCAGAGCTGTGAAAAGATTCATCTTCTTAGAAAGGAGTTGTCAGATAAAAGAGCCACGGCTAAATTAAAGAAACTGAATGATGCGTTGATTAAGTTTACTCCCGAAGGACTTGTAAAATATCAGGAATCTGCGGCTGAATCTGTTCATGAAATGAATGAACTGTTGAATTCTTTGTAACACTTTAATGGAATTAAAAGAATAAGAAAGCAGATTTCTCAATGAATCAGAAGAGATATATTGAAAAATATTTGCCAGTAGTATGGCTGTTGTGTTAAATATAACTTTAAAAGTCATGGTTGTCAATAGTTGTTTTCAACAATACAGTTCATGAAGAATAACTAATGAAATAGACGGGGGTGAAGATAGTTTGTATGTTTAAATAAACTCCGTTATTCCCTTAAACTCACTAATAGAAATCTAAAACTGTAAAAATAAAGCGGTATTGGTATTATCTTTTTGAGATTACAATGTGAATATTAATTAAATTACATGTGGTTAAGAGTCAAAATATTCATAGGATACCTCGTACTGCTTGCCCTGCTCGCGTTCACCGTCCACCTCTTTCGTGATGAACGGTTGAAACGCAGCCATCTGCAGGCGGACGAGGCGGAGCTGCTCCATGCCCGCAGGCTGTCGGAACAGGCCTATGCCGGTCTTCTGGAGCTTGCCACCCGGGCGGAGACCGTCAGCATCTGGGATGGGGATGACCTGGCAGCCTACCGGGACAAGCGGGAAGAACTCTGCCGCACCCTGCAGGAGCTGAAACGGCATATCCGCTCCTCTTCCGGACAGCTCCGCATCGATTCGCTGTGTCCGCTCCTGGAACAGAAAGAGCAGCTGCTGGACAGCACCATGCAGACATTCGGGCATCTGCAAAAGATCGGTGAGATTGTCAGACAAAAAATTCCAACCATCGTCTCCCATGTCCGGCAGACCGCCAGTCCGTCCGCCGCACCCGCGGATACCGTCCGGGAGACCTCGGGCGGCTTCTGGTCCAGGCTTTTCAAGCGGAAAGAAAAGAAGTCGGCCTATCTGGAACAACGGGAGAAGACGGGAAAAAACTCCGGTGACAGAAGGCAGGGTGCGTCGGCCGCCGGTATGCTACGCTCCCTTGAGCGTGAAGTGACGGATGCACAGGAAACCGAAAGGGAACGCCTGCTGCTCCAGATGGAACTGTTATACGAGAACAACACCCGGCTGAACCGGAGGTTGCGCTGTATTGTCCGGGAACTGGAAATGGAAACGGTATCCCGTGCGGAGGAACGTCACCACCGGTTCGTGACCGAGAGCGACCGGTCATTCCATACGGCCTCCATCCTGGGCGTTCTCATCTCGGTGCTCACCATCATTCTGTATGTCATCATACATCGGGACTTGAAACGCAAATACCGCTACCAGAAGGAGCTGGAGGCATCCGACAGGAAGAACCGGGAGCTCCTCCAGTCCAAGAAGGACATGATGCTCGCCATCGCCCATGACCTGCGTTCCCCGCTGACAACGATAACCGGTTCCGCCGACCTGTTGCCGGACGAGAAGGACGGGCGGCGTAAGGCGAAGTATGTGGAGAATATCCGTCACGCCTCGGAGTACATGCTCTCCCTGGTGGATACCCTGATGGACTTCTACCTGCTGGATACGGGACAGGCACAGTCATACGAGCGTATCTTCCACCTGGAATCCTTGTTCAAGGAGACAGTGGACAATTACGCCCCGCTTGCGCAGAGGAAGAGCCTGCGCCTCTCTTTCGGTTTCTCCGGCACGGACGTGGTGGTCTGCGGCGATAAAGGCCATCTCCAGCAGATTGTCAACAACCTGCTCTCGAATGCCTTGAAGTTCACCAAGGAAGGGAGCGTCCGGCTGGAGGCGGAGTACAGGAGGGGCGAGCTGCGTCTGTGTGTCCGGGATACGGGGAGCGGCATGGACGAAAAGGACGCGGAGAGGATATTCACCGCTTTCGAGCGGCTGGAGAACGCACGTGGCGTATCCGGTTTCGGCCTCGGCCTTGCCATCTGCTCCAGGCTGGTCTCCCGGATGGGCGGCTCCATCCGTGTGGAAAGCCGGAAAGGACAAGGCAGCGAATTCATCGTCCTGCTCCCCCTTCCGCCGGCCGACGGGAAATCCCCCTTGGACACGGAAAGAGTTTCCCGGCACCTTCGTATGGATGGGACGCGCGTCCTTGTGCTGGATGACGACCTCCGGCAGCTTGGCATCGTAAGAGAAATGCTGCGCCGCCACCGTGCCCAGTGCGACTGCTGCGGGGACAGCAGCGAGCTCGTCTCCAAACTGAGGGAGAACAGGTACGACGTGCTCCTGATGGATATCCAGATGCCGGAAATGGACGGTTTCGCCGTACTGGAACTGCTGCGCCGCTCCAATATCCCGCAAGCGAGGGCCATTCCCGTGATAGCCCTGACCGCCCGCATGGATGACGAGCGGGAATACCTCTCGCATGGCTTCGC
>ULPA01051230.1_pt1 | contig 19853 bp, 18 predicted proteins | sample 1953061 | NCBI WGS metagenome assembly ULPA01 (sample SAMEA4835617, study PRJEB28245) | human gut metagenome | biome: gut microbiome; material: fecal sample | place: Denmark | collected 2008
GCTTCGCGGGCAAAATTTACTTTTTCGACAGACTGGCATAACGGGCTGCCTGTCGCAGCCCGTTATGATATTTCCGGATATAGTTCTACACATTTGTCATTCCGCTGTATGTCGTAAGGATATCGTCCGCTATCTCGCGCTGAGTGCGCCGGGTATCCATCGCAAGCTTCTGTATGTGGCGGTGCGCCTGGCTCTCCGTGAGGTTCAGATACTGTATCAGGCAGCACTTCGCCCGGTCGATGGTCTTGGTATCCTCCAGCTGCCTGGTGAGCTTGGATTTCTCCTGCTCCAGCCGCTGAAGATTCTCCCGGGTCATCTCCGCCATTCTGACGGTCTGGAGAAGCGCCTGCTTCGTGAAAGGTCTGGGCAGTACATACGCGCCGGTGAACTTGATACGGCTCTGTACCTCGTCCGCTATCTCCGTCTTTGCGATGACGATTATCACGGCGTCCGTCCGTCCGCGGATCTCCGCCACCCAGTTCAGTCCGAAATCCGTGCGCAGCGGCGTGGATACAATGACCATGTCGTACCCCGAAAGATCAGCCGCAGAAGCCGACTCGTCGTCAAAGCAGCTGGTGATCTCCGCGCCGGTATCCTCCAGCGCTGCGGCAATGCTGCCGCAGATCATCTCGGTCTTGGCGTTGATGAATATTCTGTTCATGCGTGTGGCCTCCCTTGCGGCGGTAATTACCCCGAATGATCACAGATTGTTGACGTAAAGCTGCTTGTACGGGCTTGCGGAGTTCGGAGTCAGCTTGAAGAAGTTGGAACTGAGCAGCGTATCCACGTCATTGCCAAAGTGCTTTACGAAGCGCTCCACATAATGTCTGATGGATTCCTTCTCCTCGGCAGTGGCTACCGTGCAGCACACCTGGACTGGAAGCCCCTTGGGCATTACGTCGCTGCGGATAAACATCTCTCCGCCGTGCATTCCGGTGCCGCAGAAGTGCCCCACCGGGCAGCCCTCAACGCCTATTCCGAGCACGACGATGATTCCGCCTGCCTGGTACTCTCCCAGAAAGTCGCCGACCTTTCCGCCGATAACTATAGTCGGGAACATGTCCTGATAGCTCTTCATGTGGATCCCCACGCGGTAGCCTGCATTACCCTGCACATATATCTCTCCGGAACGCATTGCGTATCCGGTGGTGTCGCCGCTGTTGCCGTGGATTATGATGGCGCCGTCGTTCATGGTGTCGCCGGTGGCGTCCTGGGCGTTGCCGTGAACGCTGATTTTCGCGCCGTTGAGGTACGCGCCCAGCGCATTGCCGGGGGTTCCCTTGATGAGGATCTCCTTGCCGGAAAGACCTGCGCCGATGTATCTCTGTCCCAGCACGTTCTCAAGCGTGAATTTCTGCTCGTCAGAGTCCCTGATCATTTTATTCAGCTCTGCATACGGCATATTCTTTGCGTCAATGATCATCTCTTTATTCCTCCCAGCTTCTCTTCCCTGCGCGCCTTGCTGAACATCATCATCTGCGGTCTGTCCTTCAGCATATCCATATCGACATCGGAAAGGTCTATGCGCTCCTTTATCATGGAGGTGTAGATTCCTGCGCGCTTTACATCGCCCATGAGAATGAATCCCTTTAGCAGACCGTCCTTGAATACCAGCTTCTTATAATTATTGCCGTTTTCCTCGACATATTCCTCTCCGTCGTAGCTTCCGGCGGTAATGATGTGGAGTCCGAAGAAACCGATGGCATTCATCGGAATGGCATTCTCGTACTTGGTTTCAGCGCCCGCCATGTTTCTTCCGGCAACCTCGCCCTGCATATACGCATTCGGCAGCAGCGCCAGTATCCTGTCGGTATCGCTGGAGGAATCGTGGCTGACGGTGCAGTCGCCGGCAGCGTAAACGTCGTCCAGCGTAGTCTTCTGGGTGAGGTCGCAGATGATTCCGCGTTCTACCTTTCCGCCGGCTTCGGATACAAGTTCGGTGTTCGGGCGGACTCCGACGGCGATGATCACCATGTCGAAATCAACGGTCGCGCCGTTCTTGAGCTTCGCGGAATGCTCGCTGAACTCGTCAACGGAGGTCCCCAGAATGAACTTGGTACCCTTGCTCTCGATATGCTTCTTCATGATGGAGCCTGCGCGGATATCCAGAATCGACGGCAGGATACGGTCAGCCATATCAACTACGGTGATGTCCGCCTTGTATTCGTTGAGCGCTTCTGCGGCTTTAAGTCCGATAAGTCCGGCGCCGATGATGAGCACCTTCATTCCGGGCTTTACTTCCGCTCTGATAGCCTTTACGCTGTCGTAGCTCATGAATGTGTGGCAGGAAGCAATTTTGTCCATTCCGTTCATCGGAGGAACGAACGGCTTGGAGCCGGTAGCCACCATCAGCTTGTCATAGGGCACCGTATTCCCGTCGGAAAGGACCACGTTCTTTGCCGCTGTATCTATCTTTGTGACCCTGGTGTCAAGCAGCGTTTCAACGCCGTTCTTCTCATAGAAATCCGGGCTGCGGTAGTAGATGTTCTTATCCGTCACCTTGCCCATCAGCCAGTAGGAAATGAGCGGTCTGGAATAGGTGTGGTACTTCTCGTCGGAGATCACGGTGATCTTTCCGGTCTTGTCGATCTGACGGATACCCTCGATCGTTCCGACTGCCGCAGCAGAGTTGCCGATAATTACATAGTTCATATCCGTCACCTCACCTTTCCTCGAATACTATCGCGTTGTTCGGGCAAGCCTTTACGCATGCCGGCTCGCCGTGGCTGTTGCGTGTGCAGAGGTCGCACTTGCGTATCTTGTGTCCTGCCTCGTCGATCACGATCGCGCCGTAGGGACATGAGAGCACGCAGGTGTAGCACCCGACGCACTTCTCCTCGTCGCAGACGATAACGCCGTCCTGCACGGAGAGCGCTCCGGCAATACAGCCCTTTACGCAGGGGTGCGCGTCGCAGTGACGGCACTGTACCGCAAAGTTGATCTTGTCGCCCTCTTCTATCTGTATTCTCGCAACGGGCTTCTTTCCGCCGGCGAAAGCCTTTACCATATCAGGAGCGCCGCTGTTCGCTGCCGCACAGGTGAATTCACACAGATGGCAGCCCAGACACCAGTCCTCGTTCACATAAACCTTTTTCATTGTTATGACCATTCCTTTCGAGCAGTGTCAGTCTTTATTCACCTGCGTGCATTATGCCGAGGATATCGAGTTCCTTCTGATTCAGACCGATTCCGCGGAGCATGAGCCTGTTGCCGCGGAGGGACTCCAGGGAGTTGATACCCATGCCGCCCATCATTTCCTTGATCTCGTGATCCCACGCGTGAACGAGGTTCACAAGGCGCTTGTAGGCAATATCCGGATTAAGGCGCTTTACGAGGTCAGCGCGCTGTGTCGCAATACCCCAGTTGCACTTACCGGTGTTGCAGCTTCTGCACAGGTGGCAGCCCATGGAGAGCAGAGCCGCGGTAGCGATGTAGACTGCGTCCGCACCCAGCGCAACTGCCTTTACGACGTCCGCACTGCTTCTGATGGAACCGCCCACAACGATGGAGATGTTATTTCTGATACCCTCGTCGCGGAGCCGCTGGTCAACGCTCGCGAGAGCCAGCTCTATCGGGATACCGACGTTATCGCGGATCCTCGTCGGAGCCGCGCCGGTACCTCCTCTGTAGCCATCGATGGCGATTATGTCCGCACCGCTTCTCGCAATACCGGAAGCGATTGCCGCAACATTATGTACCGCCGCGATCTTAACGATAACGGGTTTCTTCCAGTCGGTGGCTTCCTTGAGGGAGAGAACCAGCTGACGGAGATCCTCGATGGAGTAGATATCGTGGTGCGGAGCCGGGGAAATCGCGTCAGTCCCCTTCGGGATCATACGGGTCCTGGAGATCTCCTCGTTGATCTTCATTCCCGGGAGGTGTCCGCCGATACCGGGCTTAGCGCCCTGACCCATCTTGATCTCGATAGCGGCACCGGTGTCGAGGTATTCCTTGAACACGCCGAAACGTCCGGAAGCCACCTGGCAGATGGTATTGGGACCGTACTTGTAGAAATCCTTGTGCAGACCGCCCTCACCGGTATTGTAATATGTACCGAGCTCCTGTGCGGCTCTTGCCAGGGATTCATGCGCGTTCTTGGAGATGGAGCCGAAGGACATCGCGGAGAACATGATCGGCACGTCAAGCTCCAGGTACGGATTATGCTTGAACTCAGCCTTGCCGTTCTCGTCGTAGTGTATCTCCTGGTCCTTCTTTCCGAGGAACGTCTTGGTTTCCATCGGCTCACGCAGCGGGTCGATAGGCGGATTAGTTACCTGGGAAGCGTTCAGCAGGATCTTGTCCCAGTAAACCGGGTATTCTCTCGGATTACCCATCGCGGAGAGAAGCACTCCGCCGGAGCCTGCCTGCTTGTAGACTTCGTCCATTACCTGCTGGCTCCAGTTTCCGTTCTCGCGGAATTCGTTCTCGTTCTTCTTTATTTTCAGTGCTCTTGTCGGGCAGAGGGTTACGCAGCGCTGGCAGTCAACGCAGCTGGTTTCGTCAGCGACCATCTTGTCCAGGTCGGGATCGTAATGGTGCACCTCGTTGGCACACTGTCTTTCACAGACGCGGCACTTTATGCAGCGGTCGTAATTGCGCACCACCTCAAACAGGGGGTTCATATAATTTATAGCCACTTGTGACCTTCCTTTCAAAACTGCTCTATCACTTATTTATCGAGGGTTACGATGATCGGTTCACCGCCGCGGGGGCTCCAGATACGGTCAACGTCCGGGGACATCGTTCTGATTGAGCACTCCTCGCTGGAGATATACACCGTGTCGCCCTTCTCTGCGGCAACCATCGAACGGAGCTTCAGGCGGTCGTTGAGCGCCATGAGTCCGTTGTTGAAGCCGAGGATTATCGAGAAAGGACCTGTGATGAGCAGGCTGGAATATACGTTTCTGAAATGGCGGATCTTTGCGGTTTCCTCCGGGCTGAACCTGCCGGAGTCTATCTCGCTCCAGAAAGGAGCCGCAATCACCTTTGCGACGTCATCCAGGGGCATTCCCAGGCGGCGGTGGAGGTAGTCGATGATGTATGTGATTACCTCGGTATCCGTCAGCAGGTTGCACTTGTAGCCGAACATCTCGATGAAGCGCCTGTTCGCGTCATAAGAGGAGATCTCGCCGTTATGTACGATCGTGTAATCCAGCAGGGCGAAGGGATGCGCGCCGCCCCACCAGCCGGGGGTGTTCGTCGGGTAGCGTCCGTGGACTGTCCACGCCCAGCCGTCGTATTCGTCAAGTCTGTAGAACTCGCCGACGTCCTCGGGGTAACCTACCGCCTTGAATACGCCCATGTTCTTGCCACTGGAGAAAACATATGCGCCGTCGATCTTGTCGTTGATCTTAATGACGCAGCGCGCAACGTAGGTGCGCTCGTCCAGCTGGCTTTCTTCAAGCTTTGTGGGAAGAGGGTTCACGAAGTAGCGCCAGATAAGCGGCTCGTCAGTGATGTTCGGGTGCTTTCTGGTGGGGATACGAGAGAGGTTGATGACATCGAAGTGTCTGTCGATGAAAGCCTCGGTCTTGATCCTTGCTTCGTTGGAGTCGTAGAAAACGTGGAACGCATACTGATCCTTGTACTCCGGATAGATGCCGTAGCCTGCGTAGCCGCCGCCCAGACCGTTGGAACGGTCATGCATACAGGCGATGGAATTCACGATCACGCTGCCGTTAGTCCTCCTGCCGCTTCTGTTGATGAAGCCCGAGATGGCGCAGCCTGCAGGGATCCTGGTTTCTCCCTCTTTCTTTAACATAAGCTCACTCCTTAAAATTGACTCAGAAAAACAAGTTCCGGCAGGAAAACCGCCGGAATCTGCGTCATTCGGCGCAGCGCTGAGCCGGTTTGTCTTTCAGTATTATGCGGATCCGGCGGAGGTCCAGTGAAATTTCTCGCTCTGCGAAGTTGCAGGAGGAAACTTCGTCGTCCGGACCTTTCCGAACGTTTGTGCCCGGGCACTAACGTTTTTATCCGTGTTTAATTTACGTCCCTATTATAGCACTATTGCCTCCGGTTGTCAAGTATTTTTTGCAAGTTTCTGATGAGCAATCTTTCATTTTTGTGTATATTTGATTACATATTTTACTTTATATTCCGGTTAGTTGCAGCTAATAGAGCGCTTTTGCAGACTATCCCGGCGGTTTTTTCGGGCAAGAATGTAGTTTTTGCAAGAAGTAAGGCTTTCATGTTGCAATATTTTTGTAGAAACAGCCGAAATACAAAAAATCCCGAAAAACCTGCACAAATTTCAAATAGCACTTGAAAAAAGCGCGGAAATAGAGTATAATAGTATAGTATTATTTTATTAATAAGAAAGGAACACCTAATTATGGCAGTCGAATTAAAGACTATACAGCACCTCTGCGAGCTGTCAAAGCTGAATTATGACGAAGCCGGACTTGAAAAAGTCATGGGCGAGATGGGCGACATCATCGACCTGATGGATACTATCAAGAGCTTCGACCTCACTTATGACGATACAAAGGACAACAACAGCATTTCCCTGAGCGAAGTGCGCGAGGACGTTGCTCAGCCGTCCTTCCCGACGGAGAAGCTGCTCGCAAATGCAGAGAACACTGACAACTGCTACGTTGTGCCCAAGGTCGTTGAATAATCAGGAGGTAATATATGGATATAACCCGTGCAAAGATCCGTGACCTGCGAAAGGCACTGGACAGCAAGGAGATCAGCGCCGCAGAACTTTGCGGTGAATACTTCAAGAAGATAGAAGCCGGCGACGGCAAGGTGCAGTCCTACATCACCGTAACCAAGGACAAGGCTATGGAGATGGCGGCAAATGCTCAGAAGCGTATTGACGCCGGCGAATCCGCCCCCCTCACCGGAATCCCCCTCGCAATAAAGGACAACATCTGCACCGATGGCATAAAGACCACCTGTGCAAGCAGAATGCTGGAGAATTTCATTCCCCCGTACAATGCCACAGTAATCGAGAAGCTGAACGCCGAGGGCTATGTTCTGCTCGGCAAGACCAGCATGGACGAATTCGCGATGGGCGGCTCCACACAAACCTCCGCGTTCGCCAAGACCAAGAACCCCTACGACCTCGAGAGAGTTCCCGGCGGTTCCTCCGGCGGAAGCGCGGCGGCGGTTTCCGCATCCTTTGCTCCGGCTGCCCTCGGCAGCGACACCGGCGGCTCCATCAGACAGCCTGCTTCCTTCTGCGGCGTGACCGGAATCAAGCCGACCTACGGCAGAGTTTCCCGTTATGGTCTGGTGGCTTTCGCAAGCTCCCTCGACCAGATAGGTCCGATAGCTTCCGACGCCCGGGACTGCGCCATCATGCTCAATGCCATCTGCGCACATGACCCCCACGACGCCACAAGTTCCAGGCAGCCCATTCCGGATTTCACCGAAAAGCTTGGTCAGTCCGTCAGCGGAATGAAGATTGCCATGCCCAAGGAATTCTACTCCGACGACATCGACGACGATGTAAAGGCTTCCGTAATGGCTGCTGCAAAGACTCTGGAATCCCAGGGCGCGAAGCTCGTTGAGTGCTCCATTCCCGGACTGAAGTACGCTATCCCGGCATACTACCTCATCGCCTGCGCGGAGGCGGCTTCCAACCTGTCCAGGTTCGACGGGATCAAGTATGGATTCCGCGGAGAGGGACGCACCTTCGAGGAACTTATCCGCGACAGCCGCAGCAAGGGCTTCGGCGAGGAAGTAAAGCGCCGTATCCTGCTGGGCAACTACGCGCTTTCCTCCGGCTACTACGACGCTTACTACAAGAAGGCGCTCGCCCTCAAGCAGGAGATCATTAAGGAATACAACGACGTGTTCGATATCGCGGACGTGATCCTGACCCCGACTGCACCCACACCCGCGTATAAAATCGGTGCGCAGGACAACGACCCGGTCAAGATGTACCTTGCGGATATCTGCACAGTTACAGTAAATATCGCGTCCCTGCCGGGAATCTCCACCACATGCGGATACACTGCGGACGGACTCCCGATAGGAATGTCCGTTATCGGCAGACGCTTTGACGAGCAGACTATTTTACAGTGCGCCGACGCATTCGAACAGACATTCGCGCCGTCCGCACCGAAGCTTTAAGGAGGTAATGGCATGAGCTCATATTTTCCTACGATAGGACTTGAAACACACGCGGAGCTTTCCACCAACTCCAAGGTATTCTGCACCTGCTCCGCGGAATTCGGCGGCACGCCGAACTCCAGATGCTGCCCCGTGTGCAGCGGACTTCCCGGAACACTCCCCGTGCTGAACAGAAAGGCTGTTGAATACATCATCAAGGCAGGATATGTCATGAACTGCGACATATCACGCTTCACCAAATGGGACAGAAAGAACTACTTCTACCCCGACCTGCCGAAAGCGTATCAGATATCCCAGATGCCGCGCCCGGTGTGCCTTTCCGGTAACGTAAAGATAAACGTCGGCGGCAAGGAGAAGGATATCCGCATCAACCGTATCCACCTCGAGGAGGACGCCGGCAAGCTGGTTCACGACGAAGTGAATCGTATCTCCCTCGCGGACTACAACCGCTGCGGCGTTCCGCTTATCGAGATAGTTACCGAGCCGGATTTCCACAGCGCTGAGGAAGTTGTGGCATACCTCGAAAAGATAATGCTGCTCCTCCAGTACGCCGGAATCTGCGACTGCAAGATGGAGCAGGGCTCTATCCGCTGCGACGTCAACATCTCCATCGCACCGAAGGGCAGCAACGAACTCGGCACCAGAACCGAGCTGAAGAACCTGAACTCCCTCAAGGCTATCGCAAAGGCTATTGAAGTCGAGATCGAGCGCCAGGAGGAACTTCTGGACAACGGCGAAAAGGTAATTCAGCAGACCCGCCGCTTCAACGAGGCTCTCGGCGAAACTACCGCGATGAGAAGCAAGGAGGACGCACACGATTACCGCTACTTCCCCGACCCGGATATCCCTCCGATAATCTTCACCGATGAGGAGCTCGAGGAGATCCGCAACTCCATTCCGGAACTGCCGGAGCAGAGAGTTGCGCGCTATGTCGAGCAGTACGGCATCAAGAAGCCGGACGCGGACCTCATCGTTTCCGACAAGAAGATATGCGACTTCTTCGACGTTGCTATCCAGGAATACGACAATCCCAAGGCGGTCGCAAACTACATCACCGGCGAGCTTCTCCGCAGGAAGAACCTCGGCGAAGTGGATATGGACGATCTGAAATTCACCGGCAGGGAATTTGCGCAGCTTGTCGAACTTCTCCAGACCGACAAAGTTTCGCAGTCCAACGCAAAGGCTATCCTCAGCGAGATGGTCGAGAACGGCGGCACTCCAAAGTCCATTGCGGACGCGAAGGATCTCTGGATCAAGGAGGACAGCGACCTGCTGGCAAAGACCGTTGACGAGATCATTGCGAACAATCCAAAGGCTGCCGAGCAGTACCGCAGCGGCGACCAGAAGGTATTCGGATTCTTCATGGGACAGGCTAACAAGGCTCTCAAGGGTCAGGCTTCCCCGAAGGCTATCCAGGAATACATCAAGAAGAAACTTTCAGAATAATAATCAGGGCGGATTTAAAAATCCGCCCTTTTAGCATGTATAAAAGCAGGCGCCGATTTAAGCACCTGCTTATTTATTATTCAACTGGAATTTCGATAGGTGTTTCAACTGACGTATCGGTATCCGGTGCCGTCCCGTCAACAGTCCGCTCGTCCGGCTCTATCTCCACCGGCTGCGTTTCCGTAGGCTCGGTGGTGGTTTTGGTCGTCTTTGTGGTCTTCGCAGGCTTGGTGGTTTTCGCCGGCTTTGTCGTCTTGGCAGGCTTAGAAGTCTGCGGCTTGGAGGTTTCCTCCGGCTCTTCCGCCGTTGTTGCGGAACTGGTGGCTTCTGGCTCAGCCTCGTAAGTCGGCATGGGCTTCGCACCGTCCGTGGGCTTGGTACCGTCCCACAATCCCGCCTCCATCAGGGCGCGGTGCATTTCCCACAGCGCTATGTAGTAGCAGTACGGACCCAGGTGCACTCCATCTCCTGAATGCAGGCAGGTGCGCAGCTTGCCCTCATCGTTTTTGAGATACTGCCCGAAATCCACAAAGTGGACTCTCTCCGGGAACTCCTTCTCAATGAACCTGCGCATGTAGTCGTTGAAGCTGTCGATAACGCTGTTGGCGCAGAATTTACTGCACACCGGGGTTATTGCCGCCACAAAAACATCGGCATCGCTGCCGTCCAGTGTTGCCTGGATCACCTTGCGGTAGTTCTCGCAGTATGTATCCTCATACACCATGTTGACATCGTTCATGCCCATGGAAAGCAGAACGTACCGCGGCTTTGAGGTGCTCAGTACCTGGTTGTAGGTCTGGTCCTCCTTCCCACGGAACTTGAACGTGTAGTCAAAGAAACTGCGCGAACCGAGGTTCCCTTTTGCCGCAACATGCTCCCGTGGAATTATACCGTATTCGGCAAATCCGCTGCATATGCTGTCCCCGACAAACAGGGAGTAATCCACGAAGCTAAGCTCTTCCTCGCTGAGGTCGAACTGCTCGTGCACCTCGCTGTAGAAGATGTCGAAATCACTGTCGGCGTCCGGCGTGGTGGTCACCTCCGCCGTAGGCACCTGCACGCTTGAGGTAGTGGCTTCCCCGGAAGTGCTGTCCGGCTTCTCCGCCTGCGGCACCTGGGATTCAACATCGCCGGTGGCAGTGGTGACGGAAGTGCTTCCTGCGCTGACGAGGTCCTCCATGCTTGCGCTGACCTCCGGTCTGCTCTCAGTGGAGGAGCATCCGCTCAGCATAACGCATGCGGCAAGTGCAGCGCCGTATAATCTGTAATTCATTATATATATCAAATCCTTCTGGACGGAATATCTTGTATGGGCTGCCAGGCGCGCCAAAAAACGGCACATTGGAAAATTTTCGCAGCCATTAAACAAACAGACGCCCGATATTACAAACACGGGCGTCCGTATATTTCGATAGAAAATTACTTCTTGCCGTGCTTCTTTGCTGCGGGCTTAGCCTTGGGGGCAGGAGCAGTAGTCTTGACCTCGGGCTTCTTCTCAGCAACAGGAGCAGTCTTGACTTCCGGCTTTACATCAGCTTTCTTCTCAGCGGCAGGAGCAGCCTTTACCTCGGACTTCCCAGCGGCAGGAGCAGCCTTAATCTCGGGCTTTACGTCAGCCTTGGGGGTGGCAGCCGGCTTCTTTTCAGCAGGCTTCTTCTCAGTCTTCTTTGCAGGAACCAGCGGCTCAAGCGCCATAAACTTAGCGATATCGCCCTCTACCTTAACGATACCTTCCTCGACAGCCTTGGCGAAAGCAATCTCGCCGGCAAACAGCTTGTCGATGTTCTCAGCGGAGCCGGTAACGTTCACCTGGAGGTCGTCATAATGATAAGGAGCAACAGTAAGTACGCCGTCCTTTACCTCAACGTAAACATCTCCATCCTCTTCGAGGATAGTGAAATTGGCAACAACAAGATCCTCATACTTCTTTGCCTTTGCCTTGCTGCCCTTGAGATAGCCATTGATCTTTTCAGCGAGTTCTGTATTAGTCATGATAGAAACCTCCTGTGGTAAGCACCGGTAAGTCCGGATACATTTGCAGAGCAACTCCGCACTTTATTCAACAGCGTAAAGCCGCTGCCTATTTCTTCTCTATGTAAGTATATCATATCCCATGCGGTATTGCAATAGGCATTTTCTATAAATTTACATGGAAAAGAGAGATATTTTCAGCGGAAAAATATAAATCTGCACAACAGCGGTATCAATCCTTCTGGGGGATCTCCTTGCCGTCATAGTCCACGAAATACCGCTTGGGACGGGTCAGTTCTTCGGGCATCTTGGAGGGAGCATTCATCAGGCTCTCGCGGACAACATCGCCGAATTCTGGCTTGGCGAGATAGTACACATAGCTCTCGACAACGTTTTTCTTGTCCAGCACGCGACCCTCGATCTTAAAGTTGTCGAAGCCCATCGCAAGGTACTTGTCGAACAGCTGATCGTTGGTGATGAAGGTCTTATACTGAACGACCTCGTTGAAATCCATGCTCGGATTCTTGCAGTTGAATTCTATCGCTTCCTGCATGGGATTCTCCGGCTGCTTCAATCCGCGGTTGAAAGACGAAAGCAGGTTAGCCTGCTGCTCACTCGCCCTGCGCTGACATCTGCCGAGTACTCTGTAGTGCTCTCCGCGGCGCTGGCAGTGGGGTACGCAGTAAGGGTTGATGAGTATCTCGCAGCGCTTTCTAAGTTCCATAGGGATCTTGTCGAGCTTCTCGAAATCGTTGTTCCAGTTGTAATCCAGGACGACAAGCTTGTAATCCTTCTCGAACTCCTTCATCAGCAGGTCGTAGTCCTCGATCTGTTTAACTGTGGAAGAGGTAAGCGGATACGCAGGGTACTTCTCGCGGATATATTCCTCAAGGAAAGGAGCGTTGATGATTATTTCGTTCAGACCGTTGTTCGCCAGCCTGCAAAGCATGTTGCAGAAATGATCCTTAAGATCAGCTTCAGTAAGTGTGGGATTTGTAAAAGTATATCTGATAGGCACGCCGCGCTTGTTGAATTCGCTGATGGTCCACTTGATAACATCTCTTGATGTACTGCCGACGATAACACGTCCGCCGTTCCAGAGAGCCGGTGCAAAACATCCATAGGCGGACACTATCTCCACATCGCGGAAATACTCCGGGTGTTCTTTCATCAGGTCAAGCAGGTTCAGGTTAAGGTCGCAGTGCTTCCAGAAATCCGGAATATGAAATTTAGCTGTCATTTCAATAAGCTCCTCTGTTTTATTAGGGAATACTACTTTAATTATATATCAAACGTTCCCTGTTGTCAAGACATTTCGCGACAAATAACGCGGTGGAGCGTGAATATTCCGCCGGCTGGAAGGAATAATACCCACAAAAAGACAAAGCGAGGTAACAAGATGGCAGTTGTACTGATAAGAGCCTGCATACTCTATGTGATAATCACGTTTTCCCTGCGGCTGATGGGAAAGCGCCAGCTGGGGGAGCTCCAGCCCTCGGAGCTGGTGGTGACGATACTGATATCAAACATCGCATCCGTACCGGTCGAGGATTCCTCCATGCCCATGCTGATGGGCGTTGTGCCGATCATCACGCTGGTATGCCTGGACGTGATAATGTCGGCAGTCATGCTGAAATATCCGAAATTCCGGCGGCTGATGATAGGCAGCCCCCGGGTGATCATGTCCGAGGGCGTTATAATGCAGAAGGAGATGAAGCGCCTGCGCTACACCGTTGACGACCTGGTGGAAGCAATGCACGAAGAGCAGATTTTCGACATAACGCAGGTATACTACGCGATCGTGGAAACCACCGGAAAGATACACTTTCTGAAAAAGAAGGACTATCAGTCGGCGGAAAAGGCGGACGTAGCCTGCGGAGGTTCCTCGGACGATCCGCCTGCGGTCATAATCCGCGACGGGAGGGAGGACCCCGAGCAGATGAAGTTCATGGGGCTGGGCATGGGCTGGCTGCACGAGCAGCTGCGGCAGCAGCAGCTGTCCATCAGCGACGTATTCCTCATGACCGCCGACAGGAACGGTCAGAACACCATAATCCGCCGGCAGAGGGGGCTGTAAATGAACAGATTTATCGTTAGCGTCGTCCTGCTGACTTCCATGGCGGCAGGGTGCTTTTATTCCGTCTGGCTCACCGCGCAGCACACTGATCGGCTCTCCGGACTCATAGACATGGTGGAGCAGTATCATACCGACAGTGACGATGAAAATGCGCTTAAATACGCTCAGGAACTGAAATCTTCCTGGGATCAGATACTCCACTACAGCATACTCATCAACGACCTGGGGCACGCGATGGAGATAACCTCCTGCATTGCGGAGATAACGTCCTTCGCCGAGGAGGGCGACGATGAGCTTTACGCCGCCTGCGACCGCGCCCAGGCGCAGCTGGAACTTTTCCGGCAGATGCAGACCCCCACACTGTGGAAGATACTGTAACTACCCCAGTTCATAAAGACACTCGTCCCGCTCTTCGTCAGAGGAGCGGTTCTTTCTGCCGTGGGATATCTCGCGCAGGGACATTCCCAGCTTCTCCATTACCCGGCGCGAAGCCGTATTCTCGCTGTCGCAGTGAGCGATAAATCGGCTCGGTCCGCTGGCGCGGCAGTATTCCATCAGCCCCCGGGCTGCCTCCGCCGCGTAGCCCTTCCCGTGGAATTCCCGGGAGAGTATCCAGCCCAGCTCCCAGACTGTGCCGTTTTCCTCCAGGCAGACGCTCACCGAACCGATGTGCCGCTCCCCAAGCATTATCGCCATCTCCAGGAACTGCGGCTGCGGCTTTGCCGCCTCCGATTCGCAGCGGCGCAGGTAGCGCTCCGTTTCTGCGATGTCCTCTACCGGGAGGAATACCATCAGCCGTGTCAGCTCCGGGTCCGCGGCATACTTATGCGTGGAATTAAGGTGCTTCATTCCCAGCGGCTCAAGCGTGAGCCGCGGCGTTCTTATCAGTATCATTGTCGTACCTCCGGATATCATTCAGTATACTCCATTATAGCCCCCTCGCCGGAAATTGTCAACCTGCCGCATACTTGACAACCAGAGGCAAAAGTACTATAATTATTGTATCTTTTATCAAAGGAGGATATCACCATGAGAAGCTGCGGAATACTCATGCATATCACCAGCCTGCCTTCCCCCTACGGCATAGGGACTTTCGGCGCGGAAGCAGAGCGCTTCGCCGACTGGCTCCGGAGCGCCGGACAGAAATACTGGCAGGTGCTCCCGATAGGACCCACCGGCTATGGGGACTCCCCCTACCAGCCGTTTTCTTCCTTTGCCGGGGACCCTCTGCTCATCGACCTTGACGAACTTGCGGAGAACGGCTACCTTGCCAGGAGTTCCGTTACGGAGGCGGATTACGGCGCCGACCCCACCTTTGTTGACTACGACAAGATAAGGGGCGTGAAGATGGCGCTGCTGAAGGAGGCTTTCGCAGGATTCACCGACGATGTGGGCTACACCTCCTTCGTGATGGACGAGGGCGACTGGCTTGATGACTATGCGCTGTTTGCCGCCCTCAAGGAGAGATTCGGCAACAGACCCTGGACTGAATGGGAGGAATCCATCAAGCTGCGAAAGCCCGAAGCTGTCAAGCAATACACAGACGAACTGCAGAACGAGATAAAGTTCCACAAATTCGTGCAGTACATCTTCTGGCGGCAGTGGGACAGATTCCACCGCTACTGCAACAAGAACGGGATACAGGTCATAGGCGATATCCCGATATACGTTTCCCCGGACTGCGCCGACGTGTGGGCGCACCCGGAGCTGTTCGAACTGGACGAAAGGCTGAATCCCAGGCGCGTCGCCGGAGTTCCGCCTGACCTGTTCTCCTCCACCGGACAGCTGTGGGGAAATCCGCTGTACAACTGGGAGGAAATGCACCGCACCGGCTATAAGTGGTGGCTCCAGCGTATCGGGAAATCCAAGGAGAACTACGACATGCTGAGGATAGACCACTTCCGGGCGTTCGACACCTACTACGCAATCCCGTTCGGACACAAGACCGCGGAAAACGGCGTGTGGGAAAAAGGCCCCGGCATGGAACTTTTCAATGCAATACGCAACGACCTCGGCGACGTCAACATAATCGCGGAGGACCTCGGCGATATCTTTGACAGCGTCCGGGAACTGCTCAGGAATACCGGATTCCCGGGAATGAGGGTGCTCCAGTTCGGGTTCAATCCCGAGAACAAGGACAACGAGCATCTGCCGCACAACTACCCCGTGAACTGCTGCGCATACACCGGGACTCACGACAATATGCCGGTCATGCAGTGGTACCGCGAGGCGGACCGGGAGTCCAGGGCGATGGCGAAGCGCTACCTCCACACGGGGCTGTTCGAGAAATTCAGCAGCAGCTGTATCCGCGCGGTGTATGCAAGCCCGGCGCAGCTGGCGGTGATTCCCATGCAGGATATACTGGGACTTGGCAAGGAGAGCCGCATGAACGTTCCCTCCACCGTTGGCGGAAACTGGCGCTGGCGCATGCTCCCGGGAAAGACCACCGACAAGCTCGCCGCAAAGCTGAGGGAGCTGGCGGAAACCTATTTCAGATGACCACGAGGACATAATGACCGAGATAACCGTAACAAAAAACGACGCCGGACAGCGCGCCGACCGCTTTCTAACCAAAGCCTACCCGAATCTGTCGCTGCCGCTGATATGCAAGCTGATGAGGAAGAAGCGCATAAAGCTGAACGGCGCACGCACCGAGCCGAACACCAAGTTGGCGGAGGGCGACGTATTCCGATTCTATCTCAGCGACGAGCTCCTGGACACCGGCGGAAAGACGAAGCAGGCTGATTTCCGCGACGTGCCGCCGGTGCTTGACCTGATTTACGAGGATGAGAATATCCTGCTGTGCGACAAGCCCGTCGGAATGGTGGTGCACGAGGACAACGACAACACCTCCGACACGCTGATAAACCGCATAAAATGCTACCTCTGGAAGAAGGGGGAATACGACCCGGACAGCGAACTCAGCTTCGCACCGGCGCTGTGCAACCGTATCGACCGCAACACAGGCGGTATAGTCATAGCAGCCAAGAACGCGGAATCCCTCCGGGTGCTGAATCAGAAAATACGGGACAGGGAGCTTGTGAAGCTGTACCTCTGCCTGGTGTGGGGGCGGCTTCCGCAGAAATCCGCCACGCTCACAGCGTACCTTGAAAAGCTCCCGGACGAGAACCGCGTGATAGTTTCCGACCGGAAAACTCCTGCCAACCGCACCATCAGGACGAAATACCGTGTGCTCCGGGAATTCACCGACCGCAGCCTTGTGGAGGTAGACCTCCTCACCGGGCGCACCCACCAGATAAGGGCGCATTTCGCCCACATCGGGCACCCCCTCCTCGGGGACGGGAAATACGGCAGCAACAAGGACAACAAGCAGGTGGGAATGGACTGCCAGGCGCTGTATTCCTACAAGCTGCGGTTCGAGTTCACTACCCCGGCGGGCTGCCTTGAATATCTCAACGGCAGGGAATTCACCGTGAAGGATCCCGGAAAGATATGGTTCATGGACAGGGCAGAATAATCCGGCAAGGCTATTGCAATTTGCGAAAAAAAGGTGTATAATGAATCTGATACGGCGGATCGCCGCAATAATATCATTCGGAGGAAAATAAAATGGCAGAGAATGAAGTACTTATCGAAACATCTGCACGTCACGTTCATGTGACCCAGGAAACACTTGAGGCGCTCTTCGGCGCAGGCGCACAGCTCACCAAGAAGAAGGATCTGTCCCAGCCGGGTCAGTTCGCAAGCGAGCAGCGCGTTACAGTAGTAGGCCCCAAGAAGGAGCTTGCAAACGTGAGCATTTTAGGTCCGGTACGTTCCGCTGACCAGGTAGAGCTTTCCGCTACCGACGCACGTTCCATCGGTCTTGGTATTGATATCCGCGAGAGCGGCGACATCGCAGGAACCCCCGGATGTACCCTGCGCGGCCCCGCCGGAGAAGTTACCATCAAGGAAGGCGTTATCGTTGCAAAGCGTCATATCCACCTCACCCCTGAGACCGCTGAAAAGCTCGGCGTAAAGAACAAGGACATCGTGTGGGTAAAGACCAACACCAACGGCAGAAACGCAATCCTCGGCGATGTTGTTATCAGAGTCAGCGATAAGTTCGCAGACGCTATGCACATCGACACCGATGAATCCAACGCTATCAGCGCTGTTCCCGGTCTGATGGGCACCATCATCAAGAGTCTGTAATAATCACGGATCCCCTGCTCAGGTGAACAGGGGATCTTTTTATAGTATCGCCAGGTTTCGAGGTTCCGCGACTTATTTTCCATTGACAGGAGCGCCGGGATTTGGTATAATTATTGTGTAATTCCATGTGCGCAATTAGCTACTAATCAGGAAAGGAGGACAAAATGCCAACAGAACAGGAGTTAAAAGAAAAGGAACAGGAAGAACTGTCAGATATTCAATTTTCCGCTCACATAACTGAAGAATTCGCCGCTGAAATCACAGATACGGCTCCGGATTCCACTGCGGAACAGCCGCTGCCCGAGGACGAATTCTCCCAGCGCGACCGGGAAATACTTGCGGCGCTGGACGAAATGCTGCAAAAGAACAGCGCTCCGCCCCGGGAACAGCCCAGAAAAAGACGTCCGGACTTCCGGCGGATGACGATAGGGACGATGAAACGCGGAGCAGGAGTGCTCTCCCTTGCGGTGACGCTGATCGTCATGGGGATCACGCTGATGTGCCTGCTTATCTCCGGCACACCGGATCTTACGCTGCTCATCAGGATCTCCCCTATCGCGGCGGTGCTGCTCGGCGCTGAAATACTGCTTAGCTGGCTCGCTTCCGGCAGGAAGATACGAATACATATTCCCTGCGTGTGCGCCGACGCAGCGGTCGTTATCGGGTGCTGCATTCTGGCGGCGGTGCTCAGCGGCAACATCACCGAAACCGAGCAGGAATTCAGCAACCGCGCCGCCGAAGCCATGATATACGACAAGGCGTATCCGCTGCTGAAGCACACCGCGGATATCTCCGCGCTGACCGTGGACGCAGACCTCAATCTTGAGGGTGGGAAAAAACGCACGGACGATGTCATCACCTCCGCCGACGACATCAGCATAAACGTCGCCCTCGACGGGAACTACCTTTCCCCGGCGGAATTCGCAGCAGAATGCGGCGGCATAATCAGGGTATTCGGCGATCTTGATATCCCGGTGGACGGGTTCAGCTTCACCGCCGAAACAAGACTTATGAGTTTTACGCTGGACATTGAGGGAAAATTCCAGCAGGAATACACAGACGAAAAACTGACGGAACTTGTACGCTATGTATTCATAGAAGATTACGATTATATTCAGGATCTTGCGGACTTCACGGAGGAAACCTCCGAAGCCGCGACCGCAGAACAATTTTAATTCAATGAGTTTTTTACTGGAAAGGATCAGAAAGTGATTACAAAAGAGTTGACAGAGGAACTGGGCAGCTGTATTGCCAAGCAGTTCCCTGATGAAGGAGTTTACCGCATTTCCCGTGTGGAAGAGTGGCTCTCCACAAACGGATACACCCTTGAGAAGCTGGGATTCCAGGATTTCCACGAGCTTATCGCCGCAGCGCCGGAGCTTTTCGGCACACCCAGGTACAACCAGGATTCCTATGTGATAGTAAGGCGCTGCCGCACCAACAACCACGGTCACCCGGCGGACAGCTTCTTCGGGAACATGAACATCAACCTCAACGACGACATCATTGAGATGTCGCAGCAATCCCTGTATGCTCTGACAAAAGTGCTCGGAAGCGGACTTTCCGTGCAGGAGATGAAGCAGGATATCTACGACAGCTTCACCCGGGCACGGGACAGCCACAAGCTGACTTTCATGTCCGACAGGTATGTGTTCCCCATCGCGTATTGCAGCGACGGATTTCTCGTAAATGGCATAATCACCAAGAACCTCAGCCCCCGGGGAAAGAGCCTGTACTTCTCCTTTGAAAAGACCGACATCTTCAGCAGCACCGCAATGGAACAGCGGCACCCGGCTCCCGAGGTTTCCGAGATCAGCAGAAGCGACAAGGCTGAGATCTACCGGCTGCTCACCGCTAACTTCCCGTTCGACGCACCGCAGCATATGGCGGCGGTCAGCAAGCTGCTTTCGGACAACCATATCGACCGCTCACGCTACGGATTCTTCAAGATGAAGGATATGCTTGCCCAGATAGAGTTCCTGGACCTCAGCGACGTAGTGCTCGGCGGAGTTCCGCAGGTAATGGTGACTCTGCGCCGATCACCGGAATACACCGCTTCCGCCTATGAGCCGACGCGCTCCTGGCAGCACGGCAGCGAGCACACATTCACTCCGCGGACGGA
>ULPA01022296.1_pt1 | contig 18647 bp, 10 predicted proteins | sample 1953061 | NCBI WGS metagenome assembly ULPA01 (sample SAMEA4835617, study PRJEB28245) | human gut metagenome | biome: gut microbiome; material: fecal sample | place: Denmark | collected 2008
GGAATCCGAGCGGAAGCGTGTTTTGATTTTACTAATATACACGGCTGGGCGTGCTTTAGGGGAGCAACTTCCTACAGCATAACCCCCGACTTCTCCTTACTTCTCTCAATCATATGATTCAGCTTCTCAAATGGTTTCTGTAGGAACAATCCGATAATCAGCGAAACAACTATATATATTGAAAGAAATGCGAGATTCTTAATGTAATCATATCTGTACATTCCTGCTATACATTCTCTTAATGCATCCATTGAATATGGGAAGAGCAGGAATCGGTATATTATCTGGTAGGCGTTAGGAAGTACTTCTATAGGGAATGTACCGCCTGAGCCGGCAACCTGTATAACGAGCAGGACAATTCCAAGTGCTTCACCGATATTTCCAAATGCAACAGTAAGGCTGTACATAAAGAAGGTGAATACGAAGCTTGAGAATGCACATGCAACCCAGTAAAGGAATGGGTGGTAACACTGGATTCCTATGTAGAGAAGATTTCCAAGTGTTATAAGCAGTGCCTGAAGCTGTCCTACTGCAAAGAAGATAAAATACCTTCCGAAGAATTTTTCATATCTCTTTGCATCTGCTGGAATGTCCGGAGCAGGATGCACAGGTGTGTGCATAATAGCAACAAGTATAAGTCCACCAAACCACAGTGCAAGTATTGTGTAGAATGGTGAAGCGCTTGTTCCATAGCTTTTAACAGCATATACCTGCTCTGTTGTTATATTTACAGGTGCAGAGAGAAAATCTCCCAAAGTATTGGCATCTGCATTTAACATCTCTGATAATAAACCATATGTATCCTGTTCAGTGATTGTGTTTAATGTATTAATTGCGTTATCAAGCTTTGTCTCAAGGTCACTGAGAAGCTCTTTAGTCTGAGTGAGTGAGCCCGATGTAAGCTTAATTGCAGCAGACAGGTCTGCAACATCCATGTTCATGTCAGAATAAAGCTCTGTTAATGAACTCATAATGCTTTGAATCTGGGACATCTGGTTTGAAAGAGCAGATGATAATTCATTTAAAGATTCAGCGGAATTACCATTTACAAGTGCCTGTAAGGTTATTAACTGCTGCTGCTGTAACTGTAATTGTGTATAAACTTGCGGTGCAGCACTGTTTGAACTGCTGCTTATTGATGATGTAAGGTCAGTAATTGCAAGCATTGAGTTAAGAATTACATCGTATGTTGAAAGTGTAGTCCTTGCGGATGTAAGTCTGTTAATTACTGCATCCATAAGAGAACCGGTTTCTTTATCTGCATCTTTGATAACTGAGTCGCCAGTTCCAGCAATCGTAGATACGATTGTATCTATAAATGTCTGGTTTACCTGCTGCTGAACTGCTGTTTTAGCCTTGTCTGTTATCTTAGGTGCAATAGCGTTTGCTTTCTGGTTACAGTAATATTTTAACTGAGGATGTTCCATGGAATCACTTAAGAAGCTTATAAGATTCTTGGAAAAATTCTCTGGAACAACGAGGGCTGCATAATACTCACCGCTGTATACGCCTTCGATTGCTTCATCTGATGAAGCAACAAACTGCCAACCGATAGTGTTATTAGTTTTAAGTGCATCAATTATGGTGTCACCGACATTAAGCTCCGTTCCTTCAAGAGAAGTACCTTTGTCAACAGATACAACGGCAACTTTAATCCTGCTTGTGGAAGCCTGTCCATATGGATCCCAGTTTGACAGGATATTAAACCACGAATACAATGCAGGAATAACGGTAAGACCGATAATTACGCATAGTGCAATTACATTTGTTTTTATATGGCGAAGGTCAGCCCGTATAATCTTAAATATATTTTTCATAACTGTACCTCACTTAAAAATGCTTTGATACTGTCTGTAAGAGAAGTATCAGCCTGTTTTTCCTTAATCTCAATATTGAGCTCATTGAGCTTTCTTGCGAGCTTGTCGTCAATATAATCAATAACTATAAGATAAGCACAGAATATAAAAAGTGAGATTACCCAAAGAAGCAGATAAACAACCTTAGCTGTATCCATGGTAAACATAAGCACCATGAATACTAAAGGAATTATCATCATACATCTTAAGCAGACCTTTTTCTTGTGCTGGTTCTTAGCGTGCATATTTTCTGCAAATGCTGTGATTTCCGCAATAACAACATCTATATTAAAATCATCATTTTGCATAAATTCATTTCTCCTTTACATAAAATGTGTTTCTTTCATACGGCGTTCGAAGAACTCGCGTACTTCAAGAAGTGACTTTCTGATTCCAAGTCCCAGAATAAGGGAAATAACAGCATAAGCGCATAATTTCACAAGAAATACAGCGTAATCACACTGATATAATCCGCTTATTGCCTCCCTCATGGCATTGATTGCATAAGGGAATGGGAAGTAAAGGTACACATTCTGGAAGAATTCAGGAAGAAGTTCTATTGGATAAGTTCCGCCTGAACCGGCAATCTGTAACACAATCATAACTACAGCAATAGCTTTTCCCAAATCACCAAATGTAAGAACAAGTGTATATATAAATAATGTAAATACAAAGCTTGTTATAGCGGCTGCAAGCCACAGCATGAATGGGTGGGTGCAGTCAATTTTTAAAATGTACAAATCACCAAGAACAACTACAAGAGCCTGAAGCTGTCCCATTGCAAGGAAGAGTAATGCACGGCCTATATATTTCTGGTGTTCTGTGGCATCCTTGAATTCATCATCCTCATAGTCAACCTTTACTTTCATAAGGGCAACTAAAACAATTCCTCCAACCCAGAGAGCAAGTGTTGTATAGAAAGGTGTAACACTTGTTCCATAGTTAGTCTGCATATAGACGTAGATTTCTTCTACCTGTACAGGTTCTGACAGGAATGACGCTATTGACTGTGCGTCTGAGTTGATGAAATCCATTATCAGTTTATATGTAGAAGATGAACTTATATCTCCTACTGAACCAGATATGGTATCAAGTCTTTTGTTGAGAGAATCAAGTAATGTTTTTGTGCTTTCTAGAGTTGTATTAATATTTACTGATATATCACTTACTCCAAGAAGCATCTGCGAGATTCCATTAATATTGTCTCCGGCACTGCTTATATTAGCTGCAAGGCTGCTTACGGCATTCTTAATGGAAGCCTTAAGAAGGTTAACATTAGTTCTTATTACAGTCTGCATAATTGTCTGGCTCTTCTGGAGCTCTGTGCGGCACTGTTCAACAACAGACTTGATTAACTGATATTTTGCCTGAAGTGTTTCAGGTGAATCAGTAAGAATATCGGCACACTGCTGAACAAGGTTGTATGCGATATTCTCCATAGCGTTAACAGAAGCTAGAGCTGACTTTAGGGCGGTGATAACTGCCGGGTCAATGCCATCTACTTTGCTGAGGGAATCAATAGCGTCTTCAAGAGCCTTATTCTGGTCTATAAGTTCCTTTAACTGTTCGTTGGCTTTACTAAGCTCAACGCCAGCCTGTCCGACATCAGTTATTGAAAGCTGTATAGCTTTATCAAGAGAATCAAGTGCACTGTCAGTTAATTCATTCATAGCTTTAAGCTGCGCATCAATCTGGTTTGCAATATCATCTGTGACATTATCAAGAGATTTATTGGCAATATCAGCAACATCAGTTGTTCCGGTAAGAACATCTTTAATCTGTGGAAGAACCTCCTGAAGTTTTGCAAGATTATCTGCCAGGTCTGAATTACTCTTAATAAACATGTCAATCATGGTATCGTAAGAATTAATATTGGCAGATACACTCTGTAAATCCTTAACTGTCTTTTCAATAATTGAAGGATCATTTTCAGCTATTTCGTTAAGTCCCTGCATAATAGTCTTAACACACACATCAATGAATTCGGAATTGATAGTGTTCTGAAGAGTGCTTTTTCCTGTATCTGTAATCTTGGAAGCAACAGCATTTTTCTTGGAATTCTCATAGTATGTAACTGTTGGTGGATTAAGACCATTGTCAAGGAAGTCATACAGGCTTCGTGAAAAGTCCTCACCAACAACGATAACGGCATAGTACTTCCCGGCATTCAGTTTATTCATGGCTTCATCTTTAGTTTCCGGAAAACGCCAGCCTAATTTATCATTCGAATGAAGCTGTTCAACAATCTGTTCTCCCATATTGATAGTGGAATCATCAGATTCAGAGTAGCCTTCATCTTCAGAAACAATAGCAATCTGGACAGACGCAGTGTTTGCGTAAGGATCCCAGTTGGAATATATGTTAAACCATGCGTAAAGCGATGGAATAAGGCACAGACCAAGCGCAATGGCTAAAGCCAGAATATTCCTGCTAAGACCTTTCAAATCTTTTTTGAAAATCTTAAATATCATAACATTCCTCAATTCTTTAATTATCGTTTAAAACTTATATGTATTTTACTTAAGAAACTGGGGAAAATCAATACAGAGAGGATAAATCAGACATATTTAATAATTTAAGAAAGGATACGGATTTATGAACATATTGTATTGTGGTGATAAACCAATGCAGAAGGGGATTCTTTTATCTTCAATGTCTCTTATTAAAAATGTGGATGAACCGTTAAATATATATATTCTCACGGTTGATTACAGGGAAAAAGGTATTAATTACAAGCCGGTTGATAAAGCATTTGCAAAATATCTGAAAGAAAAATTGAATAAATCGGACATTAAAGTAAATATCTTTCTTGTTGATGTTACAAGATATTTTGTTGAGGAGCTGCCGGAGGCAAATATGCAGAGCAGATTTACTGCGTGCTGTATGCTACGCCTTTTTGCTGATAAGACAGATATTAAGGATAGAGTTCTTTATCTGGATACTGATGTGTTGTGCAGGAAGGATTTCAGGGATTTTTATTATCAGAATATGGATGGCATAGAGATTGCGGGAGTTTCTGATTATTATGGCAGATGGCTTTTCGGTGATGGTTACATTAATTCCGGAGTAATGCTTATGAATATGAGGATGATAAGACAGAACGGGCTTCTGGAAAAATGTCGTGAACAGTGCATAAGAAAGGAAATGTTTATGCCTGACCAGACGGCTGTTAATACATTTGCAACAAGAGTTAATCTGTGCGGACGAAAGTTTAATGACCAGAGGAGGCTGCATGACAACACTGTTTTTCAGCATTTTACAACTACCTTCCGGGTGTTTCCGGTGATAAGGACTGTTTCAGTCAAGCCGTGGGAGATTGATAAAATGCATAATATACTTGGGCTTCATGAATATGATGAGCTTCTGGATTCTTATAACAGGGAGCATGAAGAGTACATGGCAGTTTCACGTATTCCTGTGTTTTTCTCGATTAATGAACAGTACGCACCATATCTGGCAGTGTGCCTTAAATCGCTGGCTGTACATGTGGCTTGTGATGAGCGTTACCGCATTATTGTTATGTGCGATAATGTGAAGAATATTACGATGATTCAGCTTCGTAATGTGATAAAGGATTATGAAAACATAGATATTGAATTCGTTGATATAAGAAAGAAAATGTACGAATATTCTGAAAGCTTTGGACAGACAGTTACTGACAGGCAGGAAAACAGGCTTTATTCAGGCGAGTTTACACTGACGATATATTTCAGGTTATTTATTGCAGAGCTTTTTCCAGAGCTTAATAAAGCTGTGTATATTGACTCTGATACCGTAATAAATGATGACATTGCAAAGCTTTATTCAGTTGATATGGGAGATGCAATGTTTGGTGCAGTAAGAGATACATTTGCAGGAAAGAATACAATACTGGCTCATTACATTGAAAATGTAGTGGGAATAGAGCGGGATGAATATGTCAATTCAGGAGTGCTTCTTATGAATCTTGATAAGATAAGACAGGCTCATCTGGCAGACAGATTCTTAAAGCTTATGGCTGAATATCACTTTGACAGTGTTGCACCTGACCAGGATTATATTAATGCTATGTGTGCAAAAGAAATATATTTTCTTGATAAGGAATGGAATGTTATGCCTAACAAGGGCGGGGAGTATATAGCAAGACCGAAGCTGATACATTATAACCTGTTTGACAAGCCGTGGCATTACAGCGAGATTCCGTATGAGGAGTATTTCTGGCAGTATGCGGCGGAGTCGGGATTTTATCCGTTGCTGATTAAACAGCGCAAGCAGTATGGGGATAATGAAAAGAAAGCTGACCGTGAGAATTTAAAGAAGCTTCTTGCAAGGGCTGAGAATATTGCGGACGGTGATGGGGTTAAGTTTTCTGATGTTGTGGGAAGCAGATTTGTTGTGGATAGTGGTTTCGTGAAGGATAGCAGTGATGCTGCAAAATAAATTATGTCGGAGGATATATGATTGGTGATAGGGAGCAGGTCTATGAAAATATTAGGACGGCTGTAAGCCTTAATCAGTTGAATTCAAAGGTTGAGCCGGGAGACCCTAAGCTGTTACGCGAAGATAAAGAAGCATTACTAAGACATTATATTGATTACCGCACAGCATATGGTTTTTGTGTGAAGAAATATATTGCAGAAGCTATATTTCATGCCGGGACTTCTGCGGTGGGGCTTATAACACAAGTTGACGGACTTGAGAATCTTTCTGGAATCAGAGGTCCTGCGATTGTAACATGCAATCATTTCAGCCCGTTAGACCCTGCAATTGTCAGGTTTGCAATGAGAAAAGCTGGATTCAGAAGAATAAGTATTGTTAATCAAGATTCTAACCTTGCAATGAAAGGTTTTGTCGGGTATATGCAAAAATATGCCGACACAATGCCCGTAAGCAGCCTGAAATGGTTTATGGAGACTGAGTTTCCTAATCAGATTAAGAATGCACTTGATGAAAACAAACTTGTACTTATATATCCTGAGCAGGAAATGTGGTTTAATTATCGGAAGCCCCGTCCATGCAAAAGAGGTGCATATCTGTATGCGGTAAAGTTTAATGTGCCGGTGATTTCGCTGTTTGTTGAACAGCAGGTTAAAAGTACACATTTGCACACATTCAGGGTACATGTCCTGCCAGTAATATATCCGGACAGACAGCTTGATGAAAGAACAGCAAGTTTAAGAATGCAGCACACAGACTATGAGCAGAAATGTGCTGCATATGTCATGGCATATGGAAAGAAGCTGACTTACGATTTTGAGGAGGGCGATATTGTAGGAAGATAAAAGCATTTGACGCGGAAAGAATTGAAGTGTATATATATTTGAAGAAATTACAAAGATTGAGAGGAAAATGTATATGAAGATACATTCAGTGGCAGTACTTGGAGCAGGAGCAGTCGGCTCTTATGTTATATGGGGACTTTCAGAAAAGAAGGATATAAGTTTAAGCGTTATTGCAAAGGGCGAAAGAGCGGAAAGACTTAAGGCAGAAGGCTGTCTGATTAATGGAAAGACATACCACCCGGAGGTATTGACCCCAGAGGAAGCAAAAGGTGTTGACCTTCTTGTTGTATCATTAAAATACGGCGCACTTGCAGGTGTATTAGATGATATTAGGGAATCCGTCGGTGAGAATACAATTGTCATGAGTCTTATGAATGGTGTTGACAGTGAAGAGATAATATCTACCAAGATAGATAAATCACATATCATTTATTCACTTATAAAGGTGGCGTCACACCGCGAAGGTAAGGAATATGTGTTCAATCCTGAGACTACAATAGGCATTATATATGGAGAGGAAACTGCACCATTTGAGAGTGAGAGAGTTGCGGCAATAAGAGATTTATTTGATGGAACAGGACTTAATTACAGAGTGACTGAATATATCAAAGAAGAGATATGGAGCAAGTATAGACTTAATATCTGTAACAATCTTCCACAGGCTATTATTGGAGCAGGTGTTGGCTGTTATACTGACAGTGAGCATATGAAAGCAATCAGCGAAGGATTACGTAAAGAGGTTGAATCAGTAGCTCTTGCCAAAGGCATTGATATGAGCAGGTGTGCAGATAACTCAAGCCGAGGAAGCACTGTTCCGCCAACAGCAAGATATTCAACACTGCAGGATATTGACGCTGGCAGACACACAGAGATAGATATGTTCTCCGGCGCAATGATGCGAATGGGGAAAGAACTTGGAATTGATACACCATATAATGAATATACATATCACATCATCAAGGCACTTGAAGAGAAGAATGATGGTATGTTTGATTATGATGAGAATAGTGAGGCTGTGACTTATTCTAAGTAGTGGCAGACGGATTTAGCAGGCATGTGGGGTACAAGACAGAAAATATAAGATATTAATCATGGCGCAGCCTTTTTAAGGGCTGCGCTTATTGCTTCTATAAAGACGGAATATGTATATCTGTTGGCTGAATCATAGGTTATGTTGGTTGTGCCGGCTTCCATGACTTTAGCAGCAACTTCATCAAATGAAGTTGTGAGCTTAGGGTACATAGTTGTGATTGATTCAGAAAGATTAACAAGCTCAATGCTGTTAATGTTAGAGGAATCAACTGTGACCTGGATATCAACGGGGTTGCCGTCTAACAGAATAGAGGCGGTATATACTCCGGGGCAGAATTTAGGAGCGTCGGCATTATCAAGGGGTGTCTCAATATTAGAAGAAGCAGAAGCATTTACAGTGCTGCTCTTAGGTTTAGTAGTATTCCTGGAATTATCAGAACTATTGCTGCCAAGACGGATAACAGCGAATATAATAAAAGCTATTATAATAGCAGCGATAACCGCTCCAATAAGGAGCTTTTTAAATGGAATAACAACAATTTTAGTCTGACTCATCACAAAGAAACCTGCCCTTCATATTCATTATTACAAAATATATGGTATGGAGTGGGAGATTATGATTAAAATGTGGTATATTAAATACAAATGTATTGGATAGTGTAAAATGGCACATTAAATTAATGCATAGCTTGAAAAAACTACTAAATTGTTAAATATGATGAAATGGTAGGTTTATGAAGAGGTGAATGATTATGAACAGTAAATTTATCAAAACATTTGCAGTAATAGTGATTATAGCGGCAGGCATGACAGCGTGTGGACAAAAGAAAAATGTCATAACAGATGATGTATCAGAAAAAGAGATGGCGAACATACAGGACACTGCAGCACAGGAAGTGACAGCACAGGAAATTATAACACAGGAGATTACAACCGAAAAAGAACCGGAAGATGACGAATATGTTCTTGTAAATAAATACATACCGGATATATATGTCGAATTGATGTATGCAACAGACAATAACTTTACAGGTGTCAGAATATATGATTTCACAGACGCATACCTCCGATATGGAACTGTTAAGAAACTGGCACAGGTACAAAAGGAATTGAAGCAGCAGGGATACAGCTTAAAGATTTGGGATGCATACAGACCGTTTGAGGCACAGCAGAAATTATGGGAAGTATATCCGGACCCTAACTATGTGGCAAATCCGGCTAACGGAATGAAAAAGCATAATCTTGGAGGAACAGTGGATATTACAATGGTTGCTGCTGATGGAACTGTTATATCAATTCCGACAGAATTTGATGATTTTTCTTTGAAAGCAGATAGAGATTATTCTGATATAGAAGATGAAGAGGCTGTGAAAAATGTGATGATTTTACAGAATGCTATGGAAAATAACGGATTTACAGGCTATCAGGGAGAATGGTGGGACTATTCGGATACGGTGGAATATGAAGAGGTTGATTTCGAACCATGATGAGACATGATATGAAAAGGTGCATTATGGTAAAGCAAATGATGGTAAAGTCTATTATAGAAAGATTAGGGGAGTAACACATGTCATTACAATTAATTCTGGGAAGCTCAGGTGCGGGTAAATCGCACTATCTGTATACGCATATAATTGAAGAATCAATGAAGAATCCTGACAGGAATTATATAGTTGTTGTGCCGGAGCAGTACACTATGGCAATTCAGAAAAGACTGGTGTCCATGCATCCAAGAAAAGGAATACTTAATATAGATGTTGTGAGCTTTGAAAGGCTTGCGTATAAAGTATTTGAGGAAGTGGGTGAGGATAATCTTGAAGTCCTTGATGATACAGGAAAGAATCTGATTATTAAAAGAGTTTTAGAGCAGAACAAGGACAGATTAAAATATTTTGGAAGTAATCTGTCTAATACAGGATTTGTGTCAGAGATGAAGTCTGTTATATCGGAGATGCTTCAGTATGATATCAAGCCGGATGTTATGCAGGATGCGGCAGGTGCAGCATACAGTGATTCAGAGGGAAGTGCAGCACTTCAGTATAAGCTTGATGATATAGTACTTGTATATAACGCATTTGCAGAGTACATAGACAAGAATTATATAACTAAAGAAGAAATACTGGATAAATTATGCAGCAAGGTTACAGAGTCAGAGAGAATAAAGAATTGCGAGATAGTATTTGACGGATTCACAGGCTTTACTCCGGTTCAGTACAATTTAATGACAATTCTTTTATCAATGTGTCCGAAGATATATGTTTCTCTGACAATTGATGCATCTGAGCGTGAAAATTCAGTAAGAGGCAGGGAAGAACTTTTTTTCATGAGTAAGGACTGCGTATCAAAGCTTTATAAGATATGCGATGAAGAACATGTGAAAGTCCTTGAACCTGTGTATATTGCAGGAAAAGTAGTACCGGGAAAGAATGTAATTGTAAATGTTAATTCAAGATTTAAGAATTCAGAAGAACTGGATTTCCTGGAACAGAATCTTTTCAGAAATAATTCGGGAAGATTTAACCAGAAGACTGACAATATCGTTATATATGAGGGAGCTGTTGCCAAGGAAGAATTAACATTTGCAGCAGGAGAAATAATAAGACTTACAAGACTGTGTGGATACAGATATAACGAGATTGCGATAGTTACTGCGGACATGGATGGCTACGGCAAACTGGCGGCTAATATATTAAAGCAGAACGATATACCATATTTCTTGGATTACAAGCGCCATGTGACGGACAATCCATTCATTGCGGCAATTAACGGTGTACTTGGAATAATAGAGAATAATTACAGCTATGACAGCATATTAGGATTCCTAAGAACCGGAATGAGCGGAATGGAGCGCGAAGATATTGATCTGTTAGACAATTACTGTGTTGCAGTTGGAATCAGAGGCAGGAGAAAATGGCATGAACCATGGATAAGAAAGTTCAGGGGAACAGTCAATAATACTGACCTTGAGAAGCTTAATTCACTAAGAACAATGATAACGGATATGTTGGATCCATTGGAAGAAGTGCTTAAGTCAAAGGAATCTGATGTTGCAGATATGGTAAAGGCTCTTTACGAATTCCTTGTGCGTGAAGATATGGAGCAGAAGGTAAGTGTGCTTAATGACAGCGAGTACACTGGTGATGAATATGCGCAGTTATATAAGAAAGTTATAGAAGTATTAGATAAAATGTATGCCCTTCTTGGAAGCGAGAAGGTTGGTATTAAAGAATTTAACAAGATACTTGCGTCAGGATTTCAGGAGATTAAGATAGGACTTATTCCGCAGACCAATGACTGTGTTGTTATCGGAGATATAGAAAGAACACGTCTTGACAATATCAAGGTCATGTTCTTTGTCGGAATCAATGACGGCAATGTACCTAAGAAGGCTGATTCAAGAAGCGTTCTGTCAGAAAGCGACAGGGAGTATCTTGAGGATAAGGGAATAGTTATGTCAGCTTCCGTGAGGGAGAAAGCATTTACACAGAGATTCTATCTGTATCTTATTATGACAAAGAGTGCGGAGAAGCTTTACATGTCATATGCGGTAAAAAACAGTGAGGGTGCGGCGCTGATGCCTTCATATATTATAAGAAGCATGAGAAAAATGTTTTCACATTGCCTTAAGTTATCTTACAAAGACACGGCACAGCAGAATTCATATGTGACAATACCGCGGGCGGCTAACAGCTTTGATAATACTGAAATTGCTGCAAATGTAGATGAGGATATTATTGATTCACTTACTGGCGGCAGGCTTGTCGGAAGCGTCACATCTTTTGAGAACTTTGCAGAGTGTCCATTGAGATATTACTTAAGGTATGGAGTTGATTTGAAGGAAAGGGAAGAATTTACATTTTCACCAGTAAACTTTGGCGTCGTACTGCATGCGGTTATCCGTGAGGTGTGCGACGAAATTAAGAAAAACGGTGAGTCGTACTATCTGATATCAGAGGAGAAGCGCCGCGAGATGGTAAAAAGAAGTGTCGCTGCAATTACTGACATATACCAGAACAGTATCCTTAAGGATTCAAGCCGTAATTCATTCATGATTAAGCGGATGGAAGACCTTGCAGACCGCACTGTATGGGCGATGGGTGAACAGTTAAAATGTGGTGATTTCGTGCCATTTGTATTCGAGCATAAGTTCAATATGGAAGTCGGGGACGGAGACAGAAAGCAGCTTATGAGCGGAACAATTGACCGCGTTGACATATGCGAAAACGGCACAGATGTATATGTAAGAATTATCGATTACAAGACAGGAAAGAAGGATTTCAACATAGTAAAGACCTACTACGGAATTGATATCCAGCTTATGGTCTACATGGAAGCGGCAATGAAGCTTGTGGCGAAGATGCATCCGGGTAAAAATGTGATTCCTGCCGGAGTGTTCTACTACAACATAAGTGACCCGATTGTATCTGCGACAACAGAGAGTGCAGAAGAGATAGAGGATAAGATTAAGGGTGAACTGCGTCTTAAAGGAATGGTTAATTCGGATAAGGATATTGCCGAGAAGATGGACAATACTGAGGGTACATCACTTAATATTCCGGTTAGCAGAAAGGCTGACGGCGGATTTGACTCACGAAGAAGCAAGGTGATGAATACAGAGCAGTTTAATATGCTTGGAAGATTCGTTGATGTAAGGGCGGTTGATACCGCGGATAGAATTGCAGGTGGTGATATCAGGAGAAGTCCTTATAAAGACGGACAGTTTTCAAGCTGTGACAGATGTCCTTATGGGGCAGTGTGTGGATTTTCAGTGGATTTGCCGGGCTGCAATTACAGAAAATTAAAGAAATTTGATGATGAAGTGTTATGGAATAATATAAAGGAAGGGGTTGATGAGAATGGAAAGAAAATGGACACCGGCGCAGAAGAGCGCGATTGATACAAGAGACTGTAATGTGCTGGTTTCGGCGGCTGCCGGTTCAGGAAAGACTGCTGTTCTGGTAGAGCGAATCATTTCCATGATTACAGACCCTGACAAGAATATAGATATAGACAGGCTGGTTGTTGTTACATTTACAAAGGCGGCAGCAGCCCAGATGAAAGACAAGATAAGAAAAGCACTTGATTCAATGCTTGACGAGAATCCGGGGGATGTGAACCTTTTAAGACAGATAACACTGCTTAACAACGCACAGATAACAACTATAGACAGTTTCTGTCTATGGATAATCAGAAATCATTTTCCAGAGGTTAATCTGGACCCGGGGTTCAGGATAATGGACGAGGGTGAGAAGAAGCTTATTGAAAATGATGTGTTAGAAGATGTGCTTGAGGAATTCTATGCCGAAGCAGATGAAGAATTCTTTAATCTTGTTGATGCATTTGGCATGGGACGGGACGATTCAGGGCTTGTGAGCATTATAGATAAAATATACCGTTTTTCAAGAAGCAATCCGTGGATTGATGAGTGGTTTGACGAGTGCATGTTAGTTTATGATGATGAGACTTACGATAATCCTGCAATTAAGGAGCTGTATGATTCAATTAAAAATGCACTTCTTGATTACCGTGATAAATATAACAGATTAGTAGATATCTGTTCTGAGCCGGCAGGACCTGCAGCATATACAGGTGCTTTGCAGTCTGACCTGCTTGGAATTAATGAGATGATTAATTCACAGGATTTTGGAGAGCTTGGCAGAAGGATAAGAATATTTTCATTTGAAGCTCTGTCAAGAAAGAAGGATGCAGGAGCAGACCCGGATATTAAGGAATATGTCAAGGGGCAGCGAAAGTTGTTTAAAGATTACATAGAACGGCTTAATGATAAGATATTCTTGAAAGATGATGAGGGAATATTTGCAGACATGCAGGGGGCAAGCATCCAGATACGGACTTTACTTAAAGTGGCAAAGGTGTATGCCAAGCGTGTTTCAGAGGTGAAGCGAGAGAAGGGCATAATTGATTTTAATGACATGGAACATCTTGCACTTTCAATACTTGTAAAGAAAGAAGACGGAAAACTTGTATACACAGAGACTGCCGACAAGCTTGCGAACAGATTTGAAGAGATACTGATAGACGAGTATCAGGATTCCAATCAGTTGCAGGAGGTTATTCTTAATGCGGTGTCAAAGACGAGACTGACAGGTGAGAATAACAATATATACATGGTTGGTGATGTAAAGCAGAGCATATACAAGTTCCGTCTTGCCTGCCCGGAGCTTTTCATAGAGAAGTACGATACATACGGCGAGACTGGCGATAATGTTAGAATTGAATTACAGAAGAATTTCCGAAGCCGGGAAAATGTACTTGAGTGTGCCAATGATGTGTTCAGTCATATCATGAATAAGAATTTTTCAGGAATCGGGTATGACGAATCTGTAAGGCTTAATGCTGGGTTTCCATATCCTGAATACAGTGACAGTAATTATGGTGATGAAGCCAACAAGAGTACAGATGTAATTCTTATATCTTCAGAGAATGAAGAAGAAGCTACGACAAGAGAGCTTGAGGCAGACAGGCTTGCAAAACTGATTGAGGAAATAGTTGCTTCTGGTGTAAATGTGTATGATTCAGATGAGAATATATACAGACCGGCAGAATACAGGGATATTGTAATTCTTACAAGGTCAGTTACAGGTTGGGCAGATACATTTGCAGATGCCCTGATGGACAGGGGGATACCGGCGTATACAGATTCGTCAACAGGATATTTCAGCGTGCGTGAGATACAGGTAATCTTAAGCATGCTTACAATAGTAGATAATCCGGTTCAGGAGATAAGCCTTGCGGCGGCAATGATGTCTTATTTTGGAGGATTTACGGCAGCAGAGCTTGGAATGGTGAGAAAGCTTGGCAGGGAGCATGCAGATAAGAATACACATAACAACCTGTATGAACATTTGAAAGCAGTTGCAGTGCTTGGCGGAGCAGATAAGATACAGGAGACGGATGTTAAGCAGCTGTCCGGCAAATGTGCATTATTTCTTGCAAAACTCACAGAATACCGTGACAAGAGCAGCGTGGAGCCACTATATGATCTGTGCTGGGAGATGATATATGATTCAGGCTACTACGATTATGTGGGAACAATGCCTGCCGGAGCGCAGAGACAGGCTAACTTAAATGTCCTGCTGGAAAGAGCAGCGGGATATGGAAAGTCAAGTTATTCAGGTCTGTTTAATTTCTTAAGATATATTGAAAGACTTAAGAAGTTTGACGAAGATTTTGCAGAGGGGGCTGCCAGTCTTGATAATGAGAATCTTGTAAGAATTATGAGTATCCATAAGAGTAAAGGTCTGGAATTTCCTATTGTAATACTTGCAGGAGCGCATAAAAGCATTAACTTTATGGATGCAACAGCACCGGTGCTTGTAGACCAGAACTTAGGAATTGCAGTTGATTATGTTGACCTAGAAAGAAGAACGAAGACACCTACTATTATTAAAGGTGCTATGGCAAGAAGAATTGTAAGAGAGTCGATAGCAGAGGAAGAGAGACTTCTCTATGTAGCAATGACAAGAGCAAGGGAAAAACTGATAATCACCGGAGTTGTAAAAGATGCAGACAAGACACTTGATAAATACAGGGGAAGGGCTGAGCAACTTGCAGCAGATGGAATGTTGTCTTTTGCGGACAGTGAGAATATAAAGAACTATCTTGATATGATAATGCCAGTGTGTCTTATGGATTCAGATAAATTGAAAGGCAGCTTTAAAGTGATGGTTGATGCCGGAGAGGATTCTTGGGCTGATGTGGATGAATCCGGGGAGATGGCTGGTGAAGCGAATGCTGTTAGAATCGGGGGACTGGCTGATGAAATTATGGAAGCTGTGTCTTATCCTTTATTAGAGGAGCTTCCGGAGTATGTTCCTGATGATAACGCAGCCGGAAGGATGAAGCTGACAGTTTCGCAGCTTAAGTCTATGCAGGCGGATGATGATTCAGAGGAAAATGCTTACATGGATGAATCTGTGAAGTCAGCACTTAAAAAGGAAGAATGTGATGAGACAAACAGCATAATTCCAAAGTTCATAAGCGGTGAGGAAGTGCAGCTTGCTGCTAATGAGCGTGGTAGCGCATATCACAGGGTTATGGAATGTCTTGACTATTCAGTGAGTGTGAACATTGATGGAGTCAAAGCTGATATTAACAGAATGTTAGAAACCGGCAAGATGAATGAATTACAGGTGAAAAGTGTCAATCCGTGGGATATATATACATTTGTACAATCAGATACAGGTAGGAGAGTTGCAAATGCGGTGAACTGTGGCAGTGTCAGAAGAGAACAGCCTTTTGTATTTGAGTACGAAGGACAGCTTATACAGGGTATAATTGACTTGTGTTTTGAAGAGGACGGAGAACTTGTGATTGTTGATTATAAGACTGACAGGGTTATGAAGGGCAAAGCGGGGGAAAAAGAGCTTGTCAAAAGATACGCAATCCAGCTTGATTACTATGCAAAAGCGCTGGAACAGCTTACCGGAAAAACTGTAAAAGAAAAAATTGTATATTCATTTACTTTAGGAAAAGAAATAATGTGTTAAAATTACGAAAAATTTTCTCTAACATGTAAAATGCGGTTGAAAATATTGTACAATAATGGTAATATAAACATGATTTATGAATAAAACATATCAAATTTGCACAAAAATGTGCATAAAATGGAAAAGGAGAGGAAAAATGAAAAAGCAAGTAAAAAAATTTATGAGTGCATTACTTGCATGTGTAATGGTGGCAGTGTCAGTTATAGTATTTGACATGAATCCAGTACATGCAGCTTCTGGCGCAATAACAGAAGCATCAGGCTGGCTTGAGACAGCATATGTTAAGTGGACACCTGTAACAGGAGCTACAGGTTACAATGTATATGTTAAGTCTGCAAGTGCCTCAGATTCAGCTTATGTCCAGTTGGACGATGAGCTTATCAGAAAGTATCCATCTTACATGAGAGCGGATGCTGTAGGATTAAAAGCAGGCGATTATGTTATGAAGATTGTTCCGCTGAACAATGGCAAGGAGAATACATCAGCTGCTATCGTTTCAGATAAGCTTACTGTAAATGCACATGACAGAAGCGGATTTACATTTTCAAGTAATTCACCGGTAAAGAATGGCGTTGGTGCATATAACAACGATGGTACATTAAAGTCTAATGCATCTGTTCTTTATGTTACAGAAGCTAATAAGAATACAGTTAAGATGAAGATTGGTAACACAGAATATACAGGTGTAGCAGCTATTACACAGGCAATTAAGGCTAAGAATAACTGCCAGCCAGTTGCTATCCGTATTATAGGTCAGGTTACATTAAGCGGACTTGCCTGCAAAGATGTATCATCAGCATATGCAATTGGTGTTAAGGGAGCAGCTAACGTAACATTTGAGGGTATTGGTGATGATGCTACTTTATATGAAGCAGGTGTGGCTGTATTCCAGTCAACAGGCATAGAAGTAAGAAACCTTGGTCTTATGAACTGGGGCGGTGGAGGCGACGGAGATGGTATATCTCTTAAGCAGTCACGTGGTGTATGGGTACATAACAACGATGTGTTCTATGGTAATGCTGGTTCAGATGGTGACCAGGCTAAGGGCGATGGCTCTATGGATTTAAAGGATAATTCTCAGTATGTGACAGTATCTTACAATCATTTCTGGGATTCAGGAAAGATGTCACTTTGTGGCATGAAGTCAGAGTCAGGTGAGAACTGGATTACATATCACCATAACTGGTTTGACCATTCTGATTCAAGACATCCTCGTATCAGAACAATGTCAGTTCATGTATATAATAACTACTATGATGGTAATTCTAAATATGGTGTAGGAGCTGCAAAGGATAGTGAGGCATTCGTAGAGGCTAACTATTTCAGAAACTGTAATTATCCAATGCTCAGTTCAATGCAGGGAAGTGATGTTCTGGCAGGTGGAATATTCTCAGGAGAGAATGGTGGTGTCATCAAGGCATACAACAACTATATGGAAGGTCAGAAGTCTGTTATATATGCTAATTCGGATGCTGGTACAACAACTGCAAGTGCAACTGATTTCGATGCATATCTTGCAACATCAAGAAGTGAAACAGTACCTTCAACTTATAAGGCAAAGCAGGGTGGAAAGACATATTCTAATTTTGATACTAAGGTTGATTTAGGTGTTGATACTGCTGATATTGATGCACCCGCAGATGTTCCTTCAATTGTAACTAAGTATGCAGGACGTATTATGGGCGGAGATTTCAAGTGGACATTTGATAACAGCGTTGATGATACAAGCCATTCACTTAACAAGCCTTTAAAGGATAAGCTTAATGCATACAAGACATCTCTTGTATCAGTAGGTGGTGGAAGCGTATCATCAGGAGAAAAGCATATACATAATTATGTAAGTACTATAACAAAGAAAGCTACATGTGCTGAAGAAGGAGAAATTACTTACACATGTACAGCTACTAATGGAACTTGCGATAAGAAGACATACACAGAAGTAGTTCCAAAGACAGCTCATACATATGGTGAATGGAAAGTAGTTAAAG
>ULPA01001718.1_pt1 | contig 17561 bp, 20 predicted proteins | sample 1953061 | NCBI WGS metagenome assembly ULPA01 (sample SAMEA4835617, study PRJEB28245) | human gut metagenome | biome: gut microbiome; material: fecal sample | place: Denmark | collected 2008
CCACAAAAAAACAACCGCAGCCCCACATCAGGGCTGCGGTTATTTTTTATCCCGGCGCACAGGTCATTCCCGACGCGCGGAATGTGCTCATCATAAGTGGCGAATATGACTAATAATACTTCTTGTTTCCCCACAGATTGGACTTTCTCAGCTCCAGATACTCCGCATACGCCTTCTCTAAAATCTGTTTCTCATTGGAAAACTTGAGAAGATGGTACGCCTCATGGAACTTGTAATATCCTGAGTCCTCAAAGAACTCCTCCTTCTGTGGCTTACTGTAGTAGCTGTCTGCCATCATCAGATACCAGTGAACTTCCTTATCAACTACATCTGAAGGCACGGAAAACGTGTACTGGCTTTTACCTACATACTTAATAATCTGGGCTGATACTCCTGTTTCTTCCTTCACTTCACGAAGTGCTGTCTCTTTATAATCTTCGCCTTCCTCGACAGTTCCCTTCGGAAGCACCCAGCCCTCATACTTGTTCTTAAAATTCTTATATAAAACAAGTATCTTTCCTCTGAATATAACCACACCGCCACAGCTAGTTGCCTGTATCACAGCAATCCCTCCTGTATTATGGTGTGTCACATATGACTTGTGTATAGTATAAACCACTTTTCAAACAATATCAATGATTTTTATTGTACCACGCATCAAAAATCTCTTTCGCAACATTCACCGCATATCTGTCCGATGTTCCGTCCTCGTTGAAGCTCTCAAGCACAACGCTGACTATTATTTCGGGGTCATCATAAGGCATGTACCCGACAAAAAGCGAATGTTCATAGCCGGAGGTTCCATACTGCGCTGTACCCGACTTTCCGGCTGCCTCATAAGGAGCCTCAGAGAATACATGTGGGAAGCTCACCTCAATCACCTGCTTAAGATGTCCGGAAAGCATGTCCGCCTCATCCTCTGTCATAATGCTGCCATAGTATTCGTCCCCATCCGAACCATCGTACGAATATACAATCTTCCGGGACACATGGGTCTGGTCACTCTGTCCCACGCTTGCGAAGATGGTTTTGACAATATAAGGTTCATACAGTGTGCCGCCATTTGCCACAGCCTGCATTATAAGTGCATTGTGAAGCGGTGTTATGAGCGTTGCTCCCTGTCCGAAGCTGGTCTGTATTATCTCCCATTCCGGTGATTCCCCGCCAAGCACATACTGTGAGCGGCTTGTCACAGGTCCTAGATTGTCATGGTAATGTATGTCCGTGTTAAATAAGAGCTGCTGTGCCGTATTAATACTTGTCTCCACCGCCGTGTCAAGTCCCATAGTGATAAAGGCTCCGTTACATGAGTGTGCGAACGCACCATAGGTATCCACACTTCCATGCGCAGTGTGGCCTACACAGGCAACAGAGAGCGTGCCCCTTGTGAATACACCGCTGCACTCATACACAAAGTTCTTAAACCTTTCACCCGCATTACATTCCCTGTAATATGACAGCAGTGTAACGGTCTTAAATGTTGAACCCGGCGGATACAAGCCTGCCACTGCCCTGTTCAAAAGAGGTGCATCGGCATTGGCATCCGTGCCCTCCGTCATAAGCGTGTTAGGGTTGAAATCAGGTTTTGATACCATCGCAAGAACCGCACCGTTCCTGTCCATTACAACAACCGCACCCTTGTTCACTCCAAGAGCCTCATACGCCGCCGACTGCATATCATAGTCAAGTGTCGTGACAACTGAATTTCCCCTATATTTATGGTTGGTAAGCTCTGCATGCAGCTTGTCATCAAACGGCTCACTGCTTCTTAGAAGCTGATAGTTCAACACACCCTCAAGACCCGCGCCTTCGCCATAGGTATATCCGATGATATGTGAGAACAATCTGCCATAAGTATATACCCTCTCAGCTTCACCATTCACACCTTCAACACTTGAGGCAAGCTCTTCACCTGTAGCCGCATATATGGAGCCTCTAAGCGTCTGCTCCTTCATCTTGCTGAGTCTTCTGTTGTAGCTGCTGTCAAGTATGCTCTCATCAAATGACGCAAGCTCGTATATATAAAATCCGCTTATTATAAGAACAAGAAGAAGGCTTCCGACAACCATGCGTGGCGAACGCATAGACCTCGTGCCGCCATTTTTTTCGGATTTTTCCCCAGTATCTCCGCTGTCAGTGCCGTACTTATCAGTTCCCGGAATACCCGCCTTCCCTTCATCATCCTCAGCAGCCTGCGGATTATCCCTGTCATTCCGCGCAGCAATTCCCTGAATAATCGCAATCATTATCATGGAGCTTATAACAGAGCTTCCTCCGTAGCTCACAAACGGAAGCGTTACTCCCGTGCTCGGAATGCAGTTGATGGTTCCTCCGATATTTAAAAAGCACTGGAAAATATACATTATTCCAAAGCCTCCAAGGAGCTGTCTGTTGAAGCTGTCCTTATTCTCGGACAGCACCGTTATAATCTCAAGGAACACATTCAGGCATACCATTATCACGATAATGCCGAACAATCCGCCAAACTCCTCTGAAATCGCAGGGAAAATAAAATCCTTTGTGACTACAGGAATAGAACCCGGAAGTCCCTTGGTAAGCCCTGTTCCGAACCAGCCTCCATTTCCGATTGCGAAAATGGACTGTACAAGCTGATAGCCCTTGCCATCTATATATTTGAACGGGGCAAGCCACACATCAACCCTGACCCTGACATGGGATATAACAAAATACGCTCCCACACCTGCCAGCACCGCACATAAACCGCCCATGACAAGATATCTGTGCTTATGTGTGGCATCATAGAGCATGACAATATAGGTGACATAGAAAATCAGCGCCGCACCAAGGTCATTAGAAGCGACCAGGATAAGCACATGCGCCGCCGCGCACAGCGACGTGATTACAATTCTGCCAAATGCTTTCTCACCGCGGAGCATACACGCAATAAACATCACGTATGTAAGCTTGACGAACTCCGACGGCTGAAGCGAAAAGCCTCCTATATTTATCGAAAGGTTAGCGCCGTACACCGTATTGCCAAGTACGAACACCACGCCCAACAGGACAATGCCGGCAACACAGTACAGCACATCAAGCTTAATCAGAAAATGCAGCTTTTCCACTATGACCGGCACCAGCATCAGCACAAATGTACCTGCCCATATCAGCAGATATTGTCTGATAAGCTTATCCGTGTCAAGTCTTGCCAGCATCAGCATTCCCGTACACATAAGAAATGCCATGTCATTCAGAAGAATCCTGTTACACCTCTTATAAATCATAGGAAATATATTGAGCAGGAAAAAGAAATAAAACAGCTCCATGAACAAAAACACGATAAACAGAAAATCCTGCCTGTTCATAAAGAGAATAACATTCCCAAGCACTGTCATACAGATGACTATTATAATCTGAATTATTCCTTTTCTCTGCTTCCCCTGTTCACGCCTCTTTTTATAAAAGACATGTCCCAAAAATCCGTGCAGGCAGAAAACAGCCCCCAGCAATATAAAAACGTATTTTGAGACGGCAGTTACTATATTTATCACTTAATCTACTCCTCTGTTATAATGGCCTCTGGTGTAAGCTTTAACACTGTCGGCATTCATTTTCATAATATTTTCGACCTCATCGGCACCTTCTATGGAAAAGGACAGCCTGAGTGCATCCACTCCCATATTCCTTATCTCATCCGGCTTGTCAAGCAGGTACTCCGGAACACTGTTGTATATAAGATTATAACAATAGCTGCAGCTGTTGAGTGCCGCGAGCTGCTTACCCTTTCTGTCCGTGAGATAATATACGCCCGGTCTGCCGCACGGCTTGTCCTTAGAAGTATACTTTAAGGTGCAGCCTGCCGTAACCATAAGCGGGAGGTAGCCGTACACCAGCTTTTCCAGGTAAATATTCCTATCCTGGACAGAACGGCACAGCCCCCTCAGCTGTCCTGCGTTCAGCTCCTCCGAAAGGGTAAAATCATGTATGCCAAGCCTGATATACTCATCAAATGCCGCTTTATTGTAGGTATACACGTTATAATCAGCCACCACTCTGCCCGCATACAGCTCGTACAAGCCCTTTTTCCTTATATAGCCAAGCTCCTCAGGGCTTCTTATGAGCATACCGTCGAAGCCTGCTGCCTTGACATCCTCAAGCTTCCTTTCAAAAAGCGTTACCGCCCTGTCCCTGAAAATATACGGCATTGCCATATAGACTTCTATTTTCATATTATTGGCGGAAATGCCGGCATTATATTCATCAACCATCCCCTTCATCATTATAGCTCCGTCTATGCCTGAAAGCTCGGTTGATATATATATTCTCGACACGTTGTTATGAGCTGTTCTTAATACTGCCTCCAGCTGTTCCTTATTCATCACCTGCACAGTGATGTCATGCTGCCCCTCCGAGTAATCCCTGCGCTCCGTCAATCCCGCCTCACAGGCTGCATTACACTGCGCAGCGGTATTTTCCTGTATCCCGGCATTTTCCTGTGCATCGGCAATCTCCTGTACCCCGGCATTTTCCTGCGCAGCATCAGCTTCTAATACCCCTGCAGTCATCGAAGCCTGAACCTTCATATATTCATGATTTCTCTTATAGCCTGATAAGAGCATGCTTTCCAGCTCCTCAAGCGCATTTCTTCTCAGGTCATTCAACAGCCTGACCGGAACAAAAGGGCTTCCCTGTATATCTGTCACTATGCTTCCTTCATCGCTTGAGAATGCTGTCCCTCCAAGCTTCTTCAGCTGCTTTACGACATCCTCCCTCACAGCCGGGCGCTTGTCGGAAGGCTCCAGCACATCGCCATACACAACAAGCTCCTTGTCCCCAGAGAGCAGCTTCAGGCATGCTCTCTCACCGGACTTTAAGAATATCTCCATCCGGACCGGAATTTTGATATCATTGTCAATATATCCTGCCCGAAGCTGCCCTAGAAGCTCATTGTTCCTCGTCCTGTAGACAGCCGCACCATTCTTAGGATTCTTAAGGACCCCCTTAGGCAGCGCAAGCCTTCCGCTCTTTTTTCCTGTCGGTGTCGTGTATTCGCTTCCATCCGGAAATTCAAGCACATCACCCGGATTCACCTCCTGTGACAGGATAAGCTCCCCGTTTTTGATATTTCCGATGACGATTCCCTGATGATTCGGTCTGTCGAAGGTCATCATAGACTTATCGTTCTGTGCATAGTAATATCCCTTGCAGAAGCCACCTCTGTTGTACAGATCCATCAACTGTCTGATATCCTGCTCTTCGACCCTGTAGCCGTCACGTCCCTTTTCAAGGTACATATCCACATATTTTCTGTAAGCATAGGACACACCTGCAACATATTCAGGGCTCTTCATTCTTCCCTCAATCTTCAAGGAGTACACACCTGCATCAAGAATATCCGGAACTGCCTCTATTGTACACATATCCTTCGGGCTTAAAAGATATTTCTCACTTATTCCGTTCGCGCTGTAGGTAAGACGGCAGGGCTGTGCGCAGCGGCCGCGATTGCCGCTTCTTCCGCCTATCATGCTGCTGAGCAGACATTGTCCTGAGTAGCAATAGCATAATGCGCCATGGACAAAGCTCTCTATCTCAACATCGACGTCATCATATATATCCCTTATCTCCTTAGCAGAAAGCTCGCGCGCAGGTACAACACGCGCTGCACCCATGTCCTTTAAAAGCTGTGCACCATATTTTCCCGTAATCGTCATCTGCGTGCTGGCATGAAGGTCAAGCCCCGGAAACGCCTCCCTTAAGACCGCAAATACCCCATAGTCCTGCACGATAACAGCGTCAAGCCCCTCCTCATAGTAGGGCTTCACATATTGGACAAGCTTCTCAAGCTCATCATTTCTTAAAAGAGTGTTTACCGTTAGATACACCTTCCTGCCATACAAGTGTGCTGTGCGGATAGCCTTTATAAGCTCAGCCTCCTCAAAATTTCCCGCAAAAGCCCTCGCACCGAACATGCTTCCTCCAAGATACACCGCATCCGCTCCTGCATTGATTGCGGCACGGAAGCACTCATAGGTTCCTGCCGGTGCAAGAACCTCTCTGTTTCCCATATCAATCATATTAATCCTTTCACAATCCTGTAAACTATAAAAGGGGCTTCCATACGGAAATCCCCCCCTAATTACTGCTTCTTCGTATCCTTCTGTGCCTCAAGTCCAATAATCATGCTCTCGTAATCCTGTGCATCCTTCTTAAGCTGCGCAATCTCCTCCGCCTGCTTATCAGCCTTAGCCTGCAGGGTGATAAGCTCATGCTTGAGATCATAAATTTCCTTGTCCTTACTCTCAAGATCACCCTTAAGAGTATCCGCCATATTCTTAGCCTTAAAAAACTCATCCGCTATATTCAGCTGGATCATAATGTTCTGAAATTCCAGCGGAAGTCTGTTATAGGATTCCATCTTCTTATGTTCATCTAACTTATTGTCCAGGTATGCTGCTACCTTCTGTATATATTCACGGCTCTCATATCCACTAAGTGTAATAACCTTGCCGCCAATAGCCACTTCTGCTTCGTTCTTCGCTGGCATACAATCCACTCCTTATCCTTATAGTATCTGCTAAGCTGTCCCGAACTAAAATACTCTTACAGGTAAATATCACAAATACTTATCCAGTATAGCACACTTCTATCTATAATGTCCAGTTGTCATCACATGAAATCACTGTGAGTATTCTTTTCCTTACGGAGAACTTGATATTGTGTCCCGAAAAATTCATACCATATATCTTTGATAAATCATCGGCGGATTCATCATGCCTGTACCCCGGTCTTGGATCCTGTGCAAGCAGCTCTCTCAGCTCATCGCAGCTGCTTTCCCCAAGCTTATCTGATACATTCTCAGGAATCACAACCTCAAGCCGGTAATCCTTAACCTCATCCGCAAAGCCGCACACAGCCTCAGGGTGCGAATCGGTGTATGACAGATATGGCTTGATATCGTAAATAGGAGTTTTGTTAAGCATATCAACCCCGGATACGATAAGCTGCGGTCCATCGGTACTATCGGTAATAACCTCCTCAAGCCGTACACTGGACAGTCCCATAGGATTAGGTCTGAACGGCGAACGTGTCGCGAACACGCCCACCCTCTTATTTCCACCAAGCCTCGGCGGACGCACTGTCGGGCTCCACTCATGTCTGACACTTTCGGAGAACTTCCAGATAAGCCACAGATGTGAGTATCCGTCAATCCCAGCAAGAGCCTCCTCATTGCGGTATTCCAGTTCAAACACTATTCTCCCACGGCACTGCTTTACGATACCGCTCTGCCTTGGAATGCCGAATTTCTCATCAAAATCAGTATAAATATGCGCAATAATCCTTATATTCTCCATACCTGCAACATTCCAATCCATTACCTTTCTATTCCAAAATGCTTATAGCACAGCTGTGTCGCAACCCTTCCCTTAGGAGTACGGTTGATGAAGCCGTTCTGTATAAGATAAGGCTCATAGACATCCTCTATCGTTCCCGCATCCTCACCTATGGCCGCCGCCAGAGTGTCAAGCCCTACAGGTCCGCCCGCGAACTTCTCCATAATGGTGGTTAAAATAAGGCGGTCACTTCTGTCAAGCCCCATCTTATCGACCTCCATCCTGTCAAGTGAAGCTCTCGCGACCTCATAATCTATCTTTCCGTCATACTGCACCTGTGCAAAATCACGTACTCTCTTTAACAGCCTGTTAGCAAGACGCGGTGTTCCCCGCGACCTGCGTGCCATCTCTGTGGCTCCCTCATCATCAATCTCTATCGCAAGCACATTTGCGGAACGCAGTATAATCTTCTTAAGCTCGCTCTCAGTGTAAAAATCCATCTTGCATATCACACCGAAACGATCCCTGAGCGGCGCTGTCAGAAGTCCCGCCCTTGTGGTAGCTCCTACCAGCGTGAACTTAGGCAGATCAAGCCTTATCGAACGCGCCTGTGAGCCCTTTCCAATCATAATGTCTATCGCGAAATCCTCCATAGCAGGGTAGAGCACCTCCTCAACCTGCCTGTTAAGACGGTGTATCTCATCCACAAAGAGCAGGTCACCCTCCTGAAGATTGCTTAGTATCGCAGCCATGTCCCCCGGCTTCTCTATCGCAGGTCCGGAGGTCACCTTAAGATGCACCCCCATCTCATTAGCGATAACTCCCGCTATGGTTGTCTTTCCAAGTCCCGGCGGTCCGTAGAAAAGACAATGGTCAAGCGGCTCCTGCCTGCTCTTTGCTGCTTCTATATATACCTTAAGATTCTTTTTCACCTTTTCCTGGCCGATATAATCCGCCAGTGCCATCGGACGAAGACTCGACTCTATAGGCATATCCTCTTCCGTAAATTCGGTGGAAATCATCCTCTTTTCCATTAAAAGTTACTCCCTTCCATGAACCTCCAGCCTGAACCTGAAGGCCTTACATAAATGCCAGCTTCTTAAGTGCAGCCTTAAGCAGTGCTTCCGAATCCATATCAGCCCCGCCGTCCACCTGCCTTACCGCCCTTGTGGCATCTGCGGAGGAATATCCTAATGCGGTGAGTGCCATGACCGCCTCCGCTGCAGCCGTATCACCCATATCACTCTGCGGCTCATAGCCTCCGTCCGCCCCGCCATCAAGAACATCCTCTATCTTAAGCTTGTCCTTCAGCTCTATGATAAGCTTCTGGGCGGTCTTGCTTCCTATTCCCGGTGCCTTGGATATTGTCTTAGAATCCCCGGCAAGCACAGCAAATCTCAAATCATCAGGCGACATGGTTGACAATATGGCAAGCGCACCCTTAGGGCCTATACCACTCACTGTTATAAGAAGCCTGAACACCTTAAGGTCATCCTTTGTCAAAAATCCATATAAGTCAAGCGCATCCTCCTTGACATACAGATATGTATGTACCTTAAGCTCACTTCCTATCGCCGGAAGCTTCGCAAGGATGGAAGCCGGCATCATTATTAAAAAGCCCATGCCATCATGGTCAAGCACGATGGCATTCTCTGTAAGCTCCACAAGCTCACCCTTAATATATGATATCATATTCTTTTCCTACCACTGGTTGATTGCATACATTACCGCAAGTGCAATCTGATTGAAGAGCATATCGGAAAGCTTATTATATTCCTCCAGCTTTCCTTCTGCTGCTGCCTTTGCAGCCGGTCCGTCATTCCATGAGCCCATGCTGCCGAATACATCCGCATTGGAGGCTGCCTCAAATAAATCCCTGTTATGTCCCGGAAGCTCAAGGTGGGTTCTAGGCGGCATGCTTCGCCCCTTCTTCTTAAACTCCTCGAGAATCTTCTCATCATCGGCGGCATAATCAAAGCCGCCTTCCAACATAGCAATGGAGCGGTTAAATACATTAGACCAGCCCTCAAAGCCAAGCTCCTTGGAAAACTTGCTGATTTCCGCAAGTGCCGCCTTAAAAATCTCCGTGTTGTCCTTGTATTCAGGCTTACCCGCCGGGTGATTCTCCCATATCTTCTCAGTGTATATAATGTGCCAGCCCTTTCTGTCCTTGTCCATGACCCATCTTGGCATCCACATATGAATCACATCATCAGGGTAAAAGCACAGCATGATATTCTGGGATGTATTCACGAAGCCGAGAACTCTTCTGTCCTTAACCGCTGTAGGCGCCAATATCTTGACATCCTCCATTCCATTATACACGCATCTTGCATACCAGCTGTCAACGCCTTCAATCATCTCACCCTTCTGTCCTTCTACCTCAGGAACGAACTGAAAAACCGTTCCACGCTCATAGCTGAGTGGTTCATACTGTATAAATGTCTGTGTATTCAATGCATTCTTAGCAGCCGTAATCACGCTGCATAACTGAAAAACCTCGCCCTTCATATAATAAAAATCCTTTCAAATTCAATATTTTCAATGTAAGACTTACCAAAACACTTGTTTATATAATAACCTCAAAACATTTGTTTTGCAACTATGGGATTTAAAAAACTGTTATTATGTTCTGTTTTCATTCAGGAAAGCATAAAAACATTCCTACGCCGTGCTTCTTCTGTATAAGCAACCGGCGGGGATATAACATATTGATTTGCAGCTTTTCCGCACTTTTACGCAATATCTTTATTGCAGCCTTATAGATTCTCTGATAAAATATATTTATCTGAACACATTACTGAGCATAGATTTACACAACGAATTTTGCCGATAATCCACATTGAATATCTTAATCTGTATGACGAATCGAAAGGAAGTGTACATTATGACCCCTGCTTCACAGCTTAAGCCTGAATTAATAACCCTTACACAGTACGAGGCTTTACCCGAAGATAAAAGAGTAGAAGTATTTGAAGGCACTGTGTATAATATGGCTGGTCCATCGCAGATACACCAGGCACTATCAATGCAATTATCAAATATCATTTTTAATTATATCAAGAACAAAAAGGGGCAATGCAGTGTATTCACTGCCCCCTTCGATGTCAAGCTGTCCGACACCCCGCTTACAATCGTTCAACCGGACATCATGGTTGTCTGTGACAAAAATAAATTAGACGAAAAGCGGTGTAACGGTGCTCCCGACTTCATAATTGAAATCGCCTCACCCGGCAATTCATCCGATGACTACATCAGAAAGCTTTATTATTATAAGAAATATGGAGTCCGCGAATATTGGATTGTCGATTCAAAAAGAAAAATCATCACAGTGAATTTTTTTGAAAATAATATAGTGAGCGTCCAGTACCCTTTCGACTCAATTATCAAGGTGAATATATATGACGATCTGTTCATCAATTTTTCGGAAATTTCTGATGTATTAAGTTTATAAGCATATCAACATAATATGCTTTCAGCAGATGATATCAGCTTGAATATATAGATATGAAAAGGCACATTCGTGCATAGCATTCCCCGCAATCTCTCTATAAATAATATAGATAGATTGCGGGGCTTCATTTTACATCATATATTCTATAAATGCCTTTGAACCTTAGCGTACACAAGCCCTGCCAGAATACCCACAAACACTCCTGCCGCAATGCCGGTCACAATCAGTGCCGGAAAATAACAGAACATCCCCACATTCTCAAATATAATCATCGCCGCAAGCACCTGTCCCAGATTATGCGCCACGCCTCCCGCAAGGCTTATACCCACCATCGAAAAACGCCCGCTCTTTTTCAACAGGCTCATGACAAGTATACTTAGCGCCGCTCCCACAAGCGAAAATACTGCGGCAGTCATGTTCCCAAACAGGCTGTTCACAACTATTATCCGGACAAGGCTCACAAGCGCCGCACTCCCAAATCCGTATCCCATAAGCACAAAAAGTATGACACAGTTGGCAAGCCCGAGCTTCATGCCCGGCAGCAGCCCCGGTATCACTATAAAGCTCTCTATGTAGCCCATCACGATTGCCACCGCGGTGAACATGCCGCAGAAGGCGATGCTGCGTGTGCTATGTGGACGATTATTTTTGGTCGCTTCAGTGTTACCATTATCACCTTTCGTCCGCTTATCACCTTCCGGCTCTCTGTAAGCTGCCGGAGCCGCTTTTTGTCCATCATTGTGCAACGCCGTCATACTCGCGCTTTCCCCCTTTAATCGTCACCATAGTCTTATTCGGCAGACATATAATCGTCTGTCCCGACCTGCTTATCTTCCCCTGCGATACACACAGCTTGTCCGGGCAGTCCGCCTCCTCCATCCATACCTCCCCATCTGTGATGACCACCTTGTTGTGACCATCTATGTCTATCTCTCTTCTTTCTGCCTGCTGATTTTCCCCCGCCAGCAGGCTGCTGTAATATTCCTCTCCATCTACAGTCACAACCACCATCAGTCCATCCCGGCTCCCGTTCCTCTGCACAAAAAAAATGGCACACCAAATGCACAGAGCTGCCAAGAGAAGCCCTGTGCACAGGAGTAAGTCATTTCTGTTAATTGTTGATAGCTTTTTCATTTTGTTCCAATCTTTATTTTTTGTGGCATTGCACACTTTTTAGAGGGTATTGCTTACTTTTTTCAGGGCATTGCCTACTTTTTAGGAGCATTGCTTACTTTTCCAAAATGATAGTTATGCAAATTGAGCTTCACAATATTTTTCAACCATGTCAATAAAACTTTCCTTGTCCCTTTTTCCTCTCCATTAGGCTGCTCCATATAAAACCACTCCTTCTCTGTTTACATTTGCATAAAATGGATAATTATCAAGCCACTTCTTAAAATGTTCTTCATTTTTCGCTATTGGTTTAATATCCAGGTCATGGTCAAGATTGAAGTCAAATGTCATATATGATAATTTTGTACCATATTCCTTCAAATCAAGGTCTGTTATATCAAGAAGTATCATAATGTCGATATCCGAATCCGGGTGAAAATCACCTCTTGCATAGGAGCCATATAAAATTACTTTTCTCAAATGAGAACCATATATTTTCCTTATTTCTTCCACATATTTTTCCAGCAGTTTTTTCAATGCGTATGACATAACTTTTCCCCCTTCCAACGATAATAAGTATCACCATAGCGCAATGCACTACATTTATCTTTTATAGTATTTTACCACACCTCCAAAAAACTTACCATTACATTTTGTTTCAGCCCACAAAAAGATACGCCGGTTTAAAGTGTTTTGCGTTCTTCCACAATTTCTCCTTCACTCATTTTTTATGAGCTTTTCTTTTATCTTGGAAATCCGTATTTTCCACGAAAAATATCTTATTATCCAGATTACAACAAAAATGGCAAAAAAGATTCCAAAATAGGACAAAACACCTCTGAGCGAATGTTCCATCCACTCACATATATATGCAACCGTCATCATGAGTATTGTTATTATTACAAAGTACACTCCGGTCTGCTTTAACAGGCTCCAGTCATCCATTTCCCATATCAGCGATGCCATCGAAAATCCGCCTCCCAAAACCGCACTAAATATCGTCTGGATAATAACAGCAGTCACCTCATTGCCATAACGCTCGGCAAAGCTCGGCACACACGGATAAAAAGCTCCGTCCCCTATTACTGCTGAAATAACTATCGTTATCAGATAGCTTATTACGATTCCGATAAGCGCTCCCAAAAATGCCCTGATTAATATTTTCTTCTTCATTACAAACACCTCACAATCCCAATATCTTTTTGATTTTAGAGACATATCTTCTTGAAACATAGCTCACCTCCCCGTCGGTCATTTCCATGCAGATAGTTCCGACAAAGCTCAAATCAATGCTCCTAACCTTTTTCAAATTTACAATTTCCGAATTGGAAATTCTCACAAATATACTGCCATCCAAGCGCCCCTCCAGTTCATACAGACGGAGCCGGACCTGATACAGCCCTCTCTCCGTTTTTGCATATACCTTTCCACCCTCCGCGTAAGCTCTTATTAGCCCGCCCTGCTCGAGTATCTCCACCTTGTCATCCTTCACACCTGATATTACCGTCAGCTCCCCATTAAGCTTTCCTATGTAATCAACGATTTTATTAACCTCTTCGCTCATCCTCGGAACGGTAATCAATGCCTCAGGCTCCTCGAGTGATGTGTCAATCTTGATATTCAGCTTCATACATTACCTCCTTTCTGCCTCTCATTATATATTTACAGAAATCATTATCCACCATTTTAACGTAAACGGTCGTTTTTGACAAACATACGGCAAAAAGAGCCGCAATGCACACGCATCACGGCTCTGAAACCTTAGAATATTAATGTTTAAATCTCTAAATTAATCATGTCCCCCATAAATACAGGCAATTCTTACCCCTGCACCAGCTTAATTACCTTCTTAGGACACTTCAGCGCACACTTGCCGCAGCCCTTACATTTCTCATAGTCAATCACAGGGATATTTCCGTTCATGGTGATTGCACCGAAAGGACATTCCTTCGTGCAGAGGGTACAGCCGATGCAGCCTGCCTGGCAGGCATCCATTACCGGCTTGCCCTTTTCAGGTGAATTACATGCGACAGTCACAGTTCTCTTTCTCACCGGGCGTAGTGCCATGAGCTGCTTAGGGCAGGTGACGACACAGCTTCCGCAGCCGACACATTTTTCTTCATCCACAACAGGAAGTCCGTTCACTATTGTGATAGCGTTATATGGACATGCCTTTTTACAGCTTCCATAGCCAAGACAGCCATAGGAGCATGCCTTCGCTCCGCCGCCCTGCATCTGTGCCGCAATCTTACAGTCCTCAATTCCTGTATAGGTGTAGTTCGACTTAGCCTTGTCGCAGTCACCTGAGCACTTCACATAGGCAACCTTCTTCTCAGAAGCCTCAGCCTCAACACCCATAACAGATGAGATGACAGCTAAGTTCTCCTCGCTGCATCCGGCACATGCATTGACAGGCGCCTTGCCCTCAACAATCGCCTTGGCGCAGGCATCACAGCCTGCATATCCGCAGCCGCCGCAGTTATTTCCCGGAAGCTGTTCACGGACAAGAGTCTCCCTCTCGTCAACCTTGACCTCGAACTTCGCACCGGATACGCCGAGGAAGATTCCGATAATGATTCCCAATATGCCTACGACAGCCGCCGCAATCAATACTCCGTTCATTGCCGCACCTCCCTAGATAATTCCGGAAAAGCCCATGAAGGCGATAGCCATAAGTCCTGCTGTCACGAGGACTATAGGTGTACCCTTGAAGCTCTCCGGAATGTCGTTGTACTCAATGCGCTCCCTCACACCGGCGAGAATAACGATTGAGATTGTAAAACCTACAGCGGTTGCAAAGCCGTTCACAACTGACGGAAGAATACCGTAATCCTTCTGTACATTTGTAAGTGCAACACCAAGCACCGCACAGTTGGTTGTGATGAGCGGAAGATATACTCCGAGAGACTTATACAGTGACGGGCTGCTCTTTTTGAGGAACATCTCGACGAACTGTACAAGTGCCGCAATCACAAGAATGAAAACGATGGTCTTCAGATATTCAATATGTAATCCCACAAGCAGGTAATTATATATTATGCTTGTAAGAAGCGATGATATCGTGATAACGAAGATTACCGCCCCTCCCATGCCTGCTGCCGTATCTGTTCTTTTGGAAACTCCAAGGAAAGGACAGATACCAAGAAACTGGCTGAGCACAACATTATTTACAAGTGCAGAGCCTATCGCAATAAGAATTAACTCCTTCATCAGCCTTCCTCCTTCTTAACAGTGCTTTCAGCCTTAGAAGCACCTTCATTCTGACTCTCCGCAAAGATTCTTCCGCCGCACATCATGTTGGTACAGGAAGCACAGCCGCCATCCTTGCATATCTGAATATCCGAATACTCTTTTTTCTTCTTATTCTTGAACTTGTTCTGAATGGCGACAAGTGCGGCAAGAACGAAGAACGCTCCCGGAGGAAGAATGAATATAATCATAGGCTCGTATGAAGCCGGCATGATATGAAGCCCGAATACAGTACCCGCACCGATAAGCTCTCTGAATGCGCCAAGAACCGTAAGTCCGACCGTAAAACCAAGTCCCATTCCAAGTCCGTCAAACATGCTCGGAAGCACAGGATTCTTTGAAGCATAAGCCTCGGCACGTCCTAAGATAATACAGTTAACCACGATAAGCGGGATGTATATTCCAAGTGCATCGTAAAGTGACGGCGGGCAGTATGCCTGCATGAGGAAATCCACCACCGTAACGAATGTGGCTACAATTACAATGAAAGCCGGCATTCTGACTCTCCCCGGAATGACCTTTCTTAGCATGGAAATCATAATGTTCGACAATGTGAGCACTGCCGTCGAAGCAAGCCCCATTCCGACACCGTTTATAGCTGCTGTTGTGACCGCAAGCGTAGGACACATACCAAGCATAAGCACGAATGTAGGGTTCTCCTTCACAATGCCGTTATAAAGACGTTCAACACACTTATTCATTTACGGCACCTCCTTCCATAGCGCCCATTAAAATGGAGCTTTTCTGCATTGCCCTGTATGCGGCAAGTGCAGCATTTACGCCATGAGTCATTGATCTGGTTGTATATGTTGCTGATGAAATCGCATCAATCTCATTGTCTGCCTGCTTACCTGTCTTAGTGTAGGCAAATTCATCCGTTGCGACACCTGTGAACTGTCCGAGGAAGCTGTCGCTCTGTGCGTTCATTCCCAGTCCCGGTGTCTCGCTGATTGAGAGAATCTCAACTCCCGCAACCGTTCCATCGACAAGTATGCCGACAGACATCTGTATGCTTCCGCCGTAAGCCTCAGAGTTGGTGATGGTCATGACAAAACCTGTAACTTTTCCTTCCGAATCATAGGCTGTCACAAGTCCGTCAAGCGTGTTGGCTGTATTGTCTCCGAGTTCTGCCGCAAACCCCTGCGAAAGTGCCGTCAGCTCATCAGCACTCCACTCATCAAAGCTCATCTCTGAGACGATACTGTCTGCAGCACCTTCCGCATCCGTAACCTGCTCATAATATTTGTAAAAAACAGCCTTATATGCTTTCTCCGTCTTAGCCTTCGCCTGTGCTTCAATAGGAGACTTTGTAATCTTATAGACCCCTCCGAGAAGCAGTCCTGCGATAAGTGTTATCGCAAAGAGGACAAGCGTATCTTTGATAATTCTTTTCATCTACTTATCCTCCTTCCCGGCTTTTCTGCTCTTCTTCACTATGCCGAATGCTGTAGGAGCGGTAAGCTTCTCTATAATCGGCACTAAAAGATTGGAGAAGATGATTGCGTAGGAAACACCCTCCGCCGAATTTCCCTGAAAACGGAATATTCCGGTGAGGATACCAAGAATGATACCGAACACTATCTTGCCATTCTTTGTTATAGGGCTTGTGACATAATCGGTAGCCATAAAGAACGCTCCAAGCATAAGTCCGCCGCCGCAGAGCTCCGCCGCAAGATATGTAAGGTCGAAGCCCCTCCCGCCAAACAGAAGTGTATATACCGCAAATGTCGCGATGTAGGCAAGGGGTATCCTTATGGAGATTACCTTTCTTATAAGAAGATAAGCCGCTCCGATTAGGATTGCTATAACCGAGGTCTCACCGATTGTTCCGCCTATGGTTCCGATGAACATTGACAGAACATCGACCTCACCGCCCGCCTTTAGCACCGCAAGAGGTGTCGCAGATGAGACTCCGTCATAGACAAAGTTGGTCATGTGCCCTGCAAATGAGATGAGCAGGAAGCATCTTGCCGCAAGCGCAGGGTTCATAAAGTTCTGTCCAAGTCCGCCAAAGAGCTGCTTTACAACAATGATACCAAAAAGGCAGCCGAGAATGACAAGTCCTACAGGCATCGTCGACGGCATGTTAAGCGCAATGAGAAGTCCCGTGACAACCGCACTCAGATCAGCTATTGTGATGGGCTTCTTCATCAAAAATTCATAGGCAGCCTCAGCTCCCACGCAGGAGAGCACGGACACAGCAACTATGAGTGCCGCCCTCCAGCCAAAATTATAAATTCCGAATATCGTTGCCGGAAGAAGTGCTATAATCACATCAAGCATTATCGTCCGGGTTGTCGTCTTATCACTCACATGTGGTGATGATGATACATAAGCCATACCGATTCTTCCTCCTATTTCTTCTTTCTTCTCTCAGCCATTACCATTTTCCTCATGGCCTTGATTGACTGTGTGAGCTGTCTTTTTGCAGGGCAGATGTATGAACAGCAGCCGCA
>ULPA01015667.1_pt1 | contig 15854 bp, 15 predicted proteins | sample 1953061 | NCBI WGS metagenome assembly ULPA01 (sample SAMEA4835617, study PRJEB28245) | human gut metagenome | biome: gut microbiome; material: fecal sample | place: Denmark | collected 2008
TGTTCCGCCGGTAAATATCCAGAACGCCCAGCTGCACCAGTTCGACGCGATGGATTTTGGGCTGCCGGCTGACCAGAAGGATAACCTCAAGCTGCTGATGGGCGTTCCGCTGGAGATCTCCGTCGAGATCGGCACGGCAAAGCGCAAGGTGAAGGATATCCTCGAGTTCCAGCAGGGAACGATAATCGAGCTTGAGCGCCAGGCAGGCGCCCCCGTCGATGTCGTTGTCAACGGAAACCTCATTGCCCGCGGCGACGTCGTGGTAATCGACGACAACTTCGCGGTAAGGATCACCGAGATCGTGAAATCCAACTTCATGGACAGCCTCGGCAAGGAATAATACATAATTAGCATTGAATTAAAAATTACAATACATCAAGGAGAAATTTGTAATGGATAAGAAGATTTTACTGGTGGACGACGCAGCTTTCATGAGAATGCTCATCAAGGACGCTCTGACAAAGAACGGATACACAAATATCCTTGAAGCGGCTGACGGACAGATTGCGTGCGATGTTTATGCGGCGGAGAAGCCTGACCTCGTCATTATGGATATCACCATGCCGAACAAGACCGGTATCGAGGCTCTCAAGGACATCAAGGGCATGGATCCTATGGCGAAGGTGGTAATGTGCTCCGCTATGGGTCAGGAGGCAATGGTTGTTGAGGCTATCAAGCTCGGCGCACTGGACTTCATCGTAAAGCCGTTCAAGCCCGACAGAATTTTACAGACTGTCAAGAAGGTCCTCGGCTGATATCTGCGGATACATGGCAGAGGCGGCTGCTCAGAGTGCAGGGCGGTCAGGTCACGGGAAGCCGCCTATCGCCTGCCGCGAGGTCCTGGTGAAGCAGTATTACCGCCGCACTGTGTATTATGGTGCGGCTGTTTTGTTTAGCGCAGCCGTGAGTTTACAGGGGGGCACCCGGTGGAATATTTTCAGATGATAATGGCTCTGCTGGGCGTTCTGGCACTGGTCTTTCTGCTGTTCTGGGCGATGAAGAAGCTCAACCGGCGTGTGACCGTCAGCGACAGCAGGCACATGAAGGTGCTGGAGAGGATAAATCTCGGCCCGGATAAAATGCTGCTGCTGATCAGCGTGTGCGGGAAGTGCATGGTGGTCGGCGTCACCAACGGCAGGGTGGAGAAGATCCACGAGCTGGAGGAGAGCGAGGAGCAGCTTCTCGCGAAAAAGGAAGAAAACGGAGGCAATCCCACTTTCAAGGAGAGCTTCAAGACCGTTTTCAGGGACATGATGAACAAGAAGTAGGCAGGAGGAACGGCAGCGTGTTCAGACAGTATCAGCTGACAAAAGAGAATAAGCGGCTCGTGCTGAGATTCGCCGTTTCGCTTCTGGTGACGGTCATCCTGGCGGTACTTCTGTGCACCCTCTCGGCGTACGCGGAGCAGGGCAGCGCGGAATCCGCGGTGCAGGCGCAGTCCACTGCGGAGGCTCCCATCGAAACGGACAAGCAGCCCGGGGACTACATCGACACCGACCCCACCTACGTCGGCAACGACGCCGGTTCTTCGGTGATACAGGAGCTTATCGGCGTAGACGCTTCGCAGCCCCTGGAGATAATCATACTGCTGACGCTGATAGCGCTTGCCCCGTCTATCCTTATCATGATGACCTGCTTCACGCGTATCGTCATCGTCCTGGGATTCCTGCGGACGGCAATGCAGACGCAGAGCACTCCGCCGAACATGGTCATCACTGGCATGGCGCTGTTCCTGACTTTCTTCATCATGGCACCGGTGTTCTCCGAGATAAACGAGGTGGCGTACCAGCCCTACGTCAGCGAGGAGCTGACCACGCAGGAGGCTCTGGACGCGGCTTCAGTACCGCTGAAGAAGTTCATGCTGAAGCAGACAAGCAACGACGATCTCAAGTTCTTCCTTGACCTTTCCAAGACGGAGGTCCCGGAGGAGATCACCGAGGAGTACCTCGAGAACGACCTCAGCCTGACGGTCATCGTGCCGTCGTTCATGATAAGCGAGCTTAAACGCGCATTCCAGATGGGATTCCTGATATTCCTGCCGTTCCTCGTGATCGACCTCGTTGTCGGAAGCACCCTCATGTCCATGGGTATGATGATGCTGCCGCCGGCGATGATCTCAATGCCGTTCAAGATCCTAGTTTTCGTGCTTGCGGACGGGTGGAACCTGCTGATAGGCTCCGTCGTGTCAAGCTATAACCTGTAGCGGATTCCGGAGGGGGTGTGACAGATGACTCAGGACGATATGATGGAGGTATTCCTGGCGGCGATAATGCTGGCGTTCAAGCTGGCGGTGCCGATTCTCCTCATTGCGATGATCGTCGGACTGGTTGTCGCAATTCTCCAGGCGGCGACCCAGGTGCACGAGCAGACGCTCTCCTTCGCTCCGAAGGCGGTCGCGGTAGGTCTGGCGCTGTTCTTCCTCGCACCCTGGATGACCTCGGAGTGTATCGACTTCGTGAACCTCATCTTCGAGAAGGTCTCCCAGGTGCCGATAACGTAAGGCGGCGCCATGTCAGAGATCTGGGGAATCATTCAGAACAACTTCGTTATCGTGCTCATGGTGCTGGCAAGGGTCAGCGGAATATTCACGTTCAACCCGATATTCTCGCGCAACGGCGTCCCCAACATGGTCAAGGCGGGCGCGTCCCTCATGCTGGCGGTGGTCATGACCTCCGCCGGGGGATTCAGCTACACCGTGCCGGACGGGCTGCTGCCCTTCGTCCTGGATATCGCCAAGGAACTCCTCGTGGGCTTCACGCTGGGATTCTTCGTGAACGTCATGTTACAGATGTTCACCTACGCCGGCGAGATCTCGGATTTTCAGATCGGCTTTTCCATGTCGAAAAGCTACGACCCGACGTTCGGAACGACCAGCCTTATCACGCAGTACTACAGCTGGTGGTTCATGATATACTTCTTTCTGGTGGGAGGACACCTGTCCTACATCAAGCTGTTCGCGGTGTCCTATGAAACGATACCGATAGGGTTCAGCGATTTCAACATAAACTTCACATATCTCATAGTGCAGTATTTCGAAACGGTGATCACCCTGGGCATAAAGCTGGCAATGCCGGTGCTCGCGGCGGAGCTTGTGACGGAGTTCTGCATAGGCGTGCTGATGAAGGCGGTGCCCTCTATCCACGTCTTTGTGCTGAACGTGCAGATCAAGATGCTGGTCGGATTCGTGGTGCTTGCCGCAAGCTGCTCCATGACCGCCGGATTCATGCAGGACATCATGGACCTCATGTTCACGAACCTCAACGGATTAATCGGGCAGATGACGGCAGTTACATAACTCCGGCTGAAAGGGCGGTAAGATGGCAGGAGAAGAAAAAACCGAAAAAGCCACCCCGAAAAAGCGCCGGGACCAGCGCAAGGAGGGCAACGTTCTCCAGAGCAAGGAGATCGTCACCGCCGCTTCCGTGCTTGGTATCTTCGCGGCGATGCGGCTTCTGCTGGGGCTGGTGACGAAATCCGTGCTGGCGTATTCCGGCTCGCTGTACGAGCACATCGGGCAGACCACCGTCAGCCGGGATACCATCATGACGATATTTACCGACGTAATCACCGTCATCGGGATATGCGTCGGTCCGATATGCCTGATCGCCATGGCTCTGGGAATAATCCCCACCGTTGCGCAGACCAGGGGACTGTTCACCATGAAAGCGCTCAAGCCCAAGTTCTCGCGGCTCAATCCGCTGTCGGGGATAAAGAAGCTGTTCTCAATGCAGTCCATTGTGAGTATCCTGAAGGGGCTGATCGAGGTCATCATAATCAGCGCCGTGATCTACAACGAGATACAGAACCGCATGCCGAAGTTCATCGCGCTGATGAACACCGGCGTCATGCAGGGCGTCACCTACGCAATGCTGACGATATTCGACCTGGTCATGCTGATATGCATAATGCTGGTCTTTGTCGCGGCGGCGGACTTCCTCTTCCAGTGGTGGCAGTTCGAGAAGAAGCTCAAGATGTCCAAGCAGGAGGTCAAGGAAGAGTTCAAGCAGATGGAGGGCGACCCCCAGATCAAGAGCAAGATAAAGCAGCGCCAGCAGCAGATGGCACAGCAGCGTATGATGCAGGACGTCCCCAAGGCGGACGTCGTCGTCAGAAACCCTACCCACTTCGCCGTTGCGCTGAAATACGACCAGGACAAGAACAACGCGCCGCAGGTCCTCGCGAAGGGAAAGGACTACCTCGCCCTGAGGATAGTCCAGATCGCCGAGGAAAACGACGTCATGACAATAGAGAATCCGCCGCTGGCACGTTCGCTGTACAGCATGGTGGATATCGGCAGGGAGATCCCAGCCGAGCTTTACAACGCAGTCGCCGAGGTGCTGACGGTGGTATACCGGGAGAAGCACAAGACGCTGCACGCCTAATTCCGACACCAACCGTATAATACGGACAAAATATTACAGAGAGGAGATGATGGAATGATACGGAAGATACTGAACAACTCGTTCGTGCTGTTCGTTATATTCATCGTCATCGCCATCATTATTCCGCTCCCCAGCTGGCTGCTGGACTTCCTGATACTGCTCAACATCTCGCTGAGCCTTATCATTCTGGTAATGACCATGTTCATCAGGGAGGCGCTGGAGTTCTCGGTATTCCCGACAGTCCTGCTGCTGACCACGGTGCTGCGATTGTCGCTGAACGTTTCCACCACCCGTGGAATACTTTCCAGCGGATACGCCGGCAGCGTAATCGCCGCCTTCGGACAATTTGTAATGGGCGGCGACGCCATCGTCGGCTTCCTGATATTCATAATCATCGTATTGGTAAACTTCATCGTAATCACCAAGGGCTCCGAGCGAGTATCCGAGGTGGCTGCGAGATTCACCCTGGACGCAATGCCCGGTAAGCAGATGGCGATAGACGCCGACCTCAACGCCGGCATAATCAACGAGGAGGAAGCCAAGCGCCGCCGTAACAACATACAGCGCGAGGCGGACTTCTACGGCTCCATGGACGGTGCCACCAAGTTCGTAAAGGGCGACGCGATAATGTCCATCGTGACGACCCTCGTGAACCTCATCGGCGGCGTTATCATCGGAATGGTGCGCGGCGGCGGTGATTTCAACTCTATACTTAACACCTATTCCCTGGCAACGGTCGGCGACGGACTCTGCTCCCAGATACCGGCGCTGCTTATCTCCGTTGCCACCGGTATGATAGTTACCCGTGCGGCGAGCGAGGACAGCCTTGTCAACGACATCAAGAGCCAGTTCACGGCGCAGCCCTTCGTGCTGATGATCGCCGGCATCGTCATGATCGTCATGATGGTCATTCCGGGATTCCCGACGGTGGTATGCCTTATCCTGGGCGTGCTGCTTATCCTGGCGGCATTCCTGCTCAACCGCAACAAGAAGAAGATGGCGGAGCTGGAGCTTGCCCAGCGCCAGAAGGCGGAAGAAAAGGAGATGGAAAAGCTCCCGGCGGACAACGACTACTACCGCGACATCGACAATGTGTTCAAACTGCTCAATGTCGAGCCTATCGAGATGGAGTTCGGCTACAGCCTGCTGCGGCTGGTCGATGAGAAATCCGGCGGAAACTTCATCGAGCGCGTGGTCATATTCCGAAAACAGTTCGCGCTGGATATGGGTATGGTGATCCCCTCCGTGCGAATGACGGATAATCCGGAGATAAACCCGAACATGTACATCATCAAGATCAAGGGCGAGGAAGTCGCGCGCGGCGAGATACTGGTGGATCACTACCTGGCGCTGGACAGCGGCGACGTTACCCAGCAGATCGATGGAATCGACACCGTGGAGCCGGCTTTCGGACTCCCGGCGAAGTGGATATCCGAGGACAAGAAGATCATGGCGGACGTTGCCGGATACACCCTCATCGACCCGGTTTCCGTCATGATAACCCACTGGTCGGAGATCATGAAGCGCTATGCGCATGAGCTTCTCTCGCGCCAGGACGTGAATACCATGCTGGACAACGTCAAGAAAACCAACCCCATCGTGGTGGACGACACGATACCCAAGGTCATCTCCGTGGGCTATCTCCAGAAGATACTCGCGAACCTGCTCAGGGAGGGTATTCCGATACGCGACCTGGAAACTATCCTGGAAACCATTGGCGACCACGCGAACGTGCTCAAGGATACCGACATCATCACCGAGTACGTCCGTCAGTCCCTCAAGCGCACCATCACCCACCGCTTTGCGGAGGCGAACTCCCTGCGCGTGATCACGCTGGATACCCAGATAGAGGACATGATCGTAAGCTCCGTGAAGAAGTCCGACCAGGGAAGCTACCTCGCGATGGCTCCCGACCTTATACAGAGGATAGTCGCGGCTTCCAACCAGGAGATAGACAAGATAAAGGACGTTATCCCGACGGTCATTATACTGACTTCCCCGGTGGTGCGTATCTACTACAAGAAGCTCACAGAGCAGTTCATTCCCAATATCACGGTACTTTCCTACAGCGAGATAGATTCCACCGCCCAGATACAGGCGATAGGGAATATCTCCCTGAATATGCCGGGACAGCGCACTTCACCCATCGGTCAGCCGGCGGCGGTGCACTGACGGCGTAAGCTCACTCAGAAGGAGGGATAAGCATGGAAAGCAGCAATGCGGCGCTCCTGGAGGAGTACGGCATGAGCCGCAGCGAAGCGCTCCGTAATGAGATAGTGCTCAAGAATCTCGGGCTTGTGCGCGCCTGCGCGCTTTCCCTGCGAAACACCTTTATAAAATACGGCGATGTGGACGACGTCGTCAACGAGGGCGTTATCGCCCTGATGGAGGCTATCGACAGCTTTGACCCGGCAAAGGGCGCGAAGTTCGAAACCTACGCTTCCCTCAAGGTGCGCGGCGCGATCATTGACTACGTCCGCAGGCAGGACTGGGTTCCAAGACCTGTCAGAAAATTTGCCCGCGACCTTGACAAGGCGAACAGTATATTGTATAATCAATATAACAGGGCGCCGACCAATGGCGAGCTGGCGGAGTACCTCGGCATGTCCGAGGATAAGCTGCTCCGGGGCATGGCGGACGCCGCCAACGCAGTCACCCTCTCGTTTGAGGAGCTGCTGTACGAGGATAATTTCGAGGACGCCCCCACCGCCAACGACGGCACTGATTCCAGGCTTCTCCGGGAGGAGCGCCGCCGGGTCATCGCCGACGCCATAAGCTCCCTCAGGGATAAGGAGCGCCAGGTCATCACCCTTTACTACTACAAGAGCATGAAGTATTCCGACATCGCAAAGGTAATCGGCGTGTCGGAATCCCGTGTGTGCCAGATAAACACCAAAGCCATGCTGGCGCTGAAAGCAGCGCTGGAGCCCTATATCAGGGGGAATTCCCCGGAGAAGGAGGAGCAGTCTTGAACAGAGGATACTACTACGCCTGCAACGGCATGATAATGAACCAGCGCAAGCTGGACTGCATAGGCAACAACCTCACCAACATGTCCACCGCAGGATACAAGCGCGATACGATAATCACCAACCGCTTCCAGGAGCAGATGATCCTGGTCAAGCACCGGGAGGAAACCTCCGGGACTTTCGCGCAGACATATGTGGACACTTCCTACACCGACCTGGGTCAGGGCACGTTCGAGTTCACCGAGTCCCCGTTCGATGTCGCGATAAACGGCGACGTGTATTTCAACATCGCCTCCTACAACGGCGACACAATGCTCACCAGGAATGGTCAGTGGGAGCTTGACGAGCAGGGATACCTCTGCCTGTCCAGTTCCGGCAGGATCCTCGGCGAGAACGGCGAGATCTACCTCGGCAACAAGGATTTCGTAATCGACGCGGACGGCTCCATCTACCAGGACGGCGAGCTTGTGGATAAGCTGCGTCTTTCCTATATCGACCCCGAGGGGAATGTGGACAAGTTCGGCGCGAACATGTTCACCTCCGTGCAGGCGGGGGATGTTCCCGAGGGGACCCGGTTCGAGATAATCCAGGGCGCATACGAGCGCTCCAACATAGACGTGAACTACGAAATGACCATGATGATGAACGCCAACCGTATCTACGAGGCGTCCAGTTCCCTGGCGAAGCTGCTCGACAGCATGAACCAGAAGTCATCTTCCATCTGCAAGATCTGAGGAGAATAAACAATGAATATATCGTTCCACACCGGAAAAACCGCGATGATCGAGCAGGCCAAGGCGCTCAATGTATACGGCAATAACATCGCAAACATAAATACCTACGGCTACCAGACGGTACGCCCCTCTTTCGCTGACTGCCTTTACTCCACCCAGCGCGCTACCGAGGAGGACTGGCAGACGGGGCACGGCGCGTACGTCCAGAAAACTGACGTGATGTTCGACGAAAGCTCGTTCTATTACACCGAGCGTCCGCTGGATTACGCCCTGGCAGGCGAGGGATTCTTCGCTGTCGAGGACCGCTACGGCGATGTGAATTACACCCGGGACGGCGCTTTCGCCATGACCCAGGCGGAAACCGGCGAGTGGTACCTGGTTTCAGGCAGCGGCGAGTACGTCCTGGATTACGATAACAACCGCATAGTCGTTCCGTTCGACGCGGACGGCGCGGCTCCGGATTACCAGGCGCTCAGCGATATGATCGGCGTATTCACGTTCGACAATGTGTACGGAATCGAAGCGGCTGCCACCAATCGTTATGCGGCTACCGCAAGAAGCGGCGCAGCAGCCGCTGACAGGACCGCGGAGAAGCTCCAGGGAGTACTCATCACCTCCAACGTGAGCCTCGCGGACCAGATGGTGAAGCTGATCGAAACCCAGCGCGCCTACCAGATAAGCTCCCGGGTGGTGACTACCTCCGACGAGTTCTCAAGACTGGCGAATAATCTCAGATAAATACTAGGAGTATATAATGCTGAAGAATTACGACGAGTTATCTCCCGTAGCGATAGACTGCCTGCGCGAGATAGGAAATATAGGCTCGGGAAGCGCGGCTTCCTCCCTGTCAGAAATGCTCGGTAAGCCCATTGAAATGAAGGTGCCGAACGTCTGCGTCCTGGAATATCAGCAGATAATCGACACGATGGGCGGTCCGGAGAAGGTCATCACCGGTATACTGGTGCGGCTGGAGGGCGACATAAAGGGCATGATGATGTTCCTGCTGGAGGACAGCTTTGCGCAGGTGGTTCTCTCCACATTCATGAGCGCGGAGAATGTGCAGGTGACTAAGCTTGACGACATGCAGCTTTCCGTCATCACCGAGATGGGCAATATCATGGCAGGAAGCTACCTGCGCGCCCTGGGTACTCTGACTGGGCTGACCATCGACATGAGCATTCCGTCCATGACGGTGGACATGCTGGGTGCGATCATGAGCGTGCCGATAATCGAGTTTTCGCAGGTGGGCGATAAGGTTCTATTCATCGACGACGGATTCGCCATTGATGGCGTGGATATCAAGTCGAACATTATCCTTATCCCGGAGATGGAATCTCTAGAAACGCTTATGAAGAAACTTGGTGTTATGTAATGGCAAATCTGACGATAGGTATATCCGACCTGAAGGTATGCAGACCGCCGGACGTACTAGTGACATATGCGCTCGGCTCCTGCGTGGGGATATGCCTGCTGGACAGCGCCACGGGCGTCGGAGGAATGTCGCACATTATGCTTCCGGACAGCACCCAGGCGACGAACGGTGCGGCGACCCCGATGAGATTCGCGGACACCGCGATACCCATGCTGGTGAACGAGATGGTAAAGATGGGCGCGAACCGTTCAAGAATCAGGGCGAAGATAGCCGGCGGCGCGGTAATGTTTGCCGCGACCAGCGACAGATTCAACATCGGCGAGCGGAACATTGCCGCCGTAAAATCCGCCCTCCGCAAGGAGGGGATCCCGATAATCGCCGAGGACACCGGGCTGAATTACGGCAGAACCGTATTCTTCTACCCGGAGAACGGGATCATGGAAGTCCGCGCGGCGTCCAAAGGGAACAAGCAACTTTGATCGCGATTTTTTTATAGTGTGTCGGCACCTGGGAATGATCGGGTGCCGTTTTCATACGACATCGCCGGCGGAGGGTCAATTACGCTTACCTATATCAGGTTAGCATACTCTAATATCAATTTGTAAATAAATGTGACAGTTTTTGGTGCATTGTGTACAAATAATCTGAAAAAAACGCATTGCCTATTTACAAATTGAAGAACTTGTGGTAGAATAAAAGATAAGCTAAGGCAGTGCGCCCATGAGGGCGATAGCTGTCATAACGGCAGCCAAGCTGCCCGAAATATTAAGGAGGATAAATCCAATGGCTAGAGAAAAGCAAACAATGGACGGTAATAACGCTGCGGCTCATGTGTCCTATGCGTTCACAGATTTAGCGGCAATTTACCCCATTACCCCCTCGTCCGTTATGGCGGAGGTGACTGACTCCTGGTCCACTGCCGGCGTGAAGAATATCTTCGGCGAGCAGGTAAAGGTCGTTGAAATGCAGTCTGAGGCTGGTGCCGCAGGCGCTGTTCACGGCTCCCTGTCAGCAGGCGCCCTCACCACTACCTATACCGCATCACAGGGTCTGCTGCTGATGATACCTAATATGTACAAGATCGCAGGCGAGCTTCTGCCGTCCGTAATCCACGTTTCCGCAAGAGCAGTCGCTTCCCACGCGCTGTCCATCTTCGGCGACCACAGCGATATCTACGCATGTCGCCAGACCGGATACGCTATGCTGTGCTCCACTAACCCCCAGGAGGTTATGGACCTCGGCGCAGTCGCACACCTGTCCGCTATCAAGGGCAGAGTTCCGTTCCTGCACTTCTTCGACGGCTTCCGCACCTCCCACGAGATCCAGAAGATCGAGAAGTGGGACTACGAGACCCTCAAGGGTATGGTAGACATGGACGCTGTCCAGGCGTTCCGCGACAGAGCGCTCAATCCTGAGAAGCCCGTGCTCCACGGCACCGCGCAGAACCCGGATATCTTCTTCCAGGCTCGCGAGGCTTGCAACACCTACTACAACAATATCCCCGATGTAGTCACCGAGTACATGGACAAGGTGAACAAGGAGATCGGCACAGACTACAAGCTGTTCAACTACTACGGCGCTCCCGACGCTGAGGAAGTTATCGTAGCCATGGGCTCCGTATGCGACACCATCGAGGAGACCATCGACTACCTCGCAAAGCAGGGAAGAAAGGTCGGCCTGGTAAAGGTAAGACTGTACAGACCGTTCGTATCCTCCGCATTCGCAGCGGCTATCCCTGCGACCGTAAAGAAGATCTCCGTACTCGACAGAACCAAGGAGCCCGGATCCCTCGGCGAGCCGCTCTACCTCGACGTAGTAGCTGCCCTCAAGAAGGAGAACAAGTTCCAGGACGCTCAGATATTCACCGGCCGTTACGGACTCGGTTCCAAGGACTGCAACCCGGCTCAGATCATCGCAGTATACAACAACACCACCAAGCCGGTATTCACCCTCGGTATCAACGACGATGTAACTCACCTGTCCCTCAATATCACCGAGAATCCCAACACCACTCCGGAGGGAACCACCTGCTGTAAGTTCTGGGGACTTGGCTCCGATGGTACCGTCGGCGCGAACAAGAACTCCATCAAGATCATCGGCGACCACACCGACATGTACGCACAGGCTTACTTCGCTTACGACTCCAAGAAGTCCGGCGGCGTTACCATTTCCCACCTGCGCTTCGGTAAGACCCCGATCAAGTCCACCTACTTCATCAACAAGGCTAACTTCGTTGCCTGTCACAACCCGTCCTATATCGACAAGTACGACATGGTAGAGGACGTTGTTCCCGGCGGCTCCTTCCTGCTGAACTGCCACTGGACAGTTGACGAGCTGGACGAGAAGCTCCCCGCACCCGTAAAGGCTTACATCGCAAAGAACAATATTAACTTCTATATCATCAACGCTAACAAGGTGGCAAGAGAGATCGGTCTGGGCAACAAGACCAACACCGTGCTCCAGTCCGCGTTCTTCTCCATCGCAAACATCATTCCGCCCGAGGACGCTATCACCTACATGAAGAAGATGGCGTACAAGTCCTTTGCCAAGAAGGGCGACGATATCGTCAACATGAACTACGCCGCTATCGACAAGGGCGCAGGCGAGGTCATCAAGGTAGACGTTCCTGCTTCCTGGGCTGACTGCGAGGGCAAGCTCCCCGAGCACAAGGCTGAGGGCGACAACAAGTTCCTGGTTGATTTCGTCAACAAGGTTCAGATCCCCGTAAACGCACAGCGCGGCGACAAGATCCCTGTATCCACCTTCGTTGATATGGATATCGTTGACGGTACATTCCCCCAGGGCTCCGCTGCATATGAGAAGCGCGGTATCGCTGTTGACGTTCCCGAGTGGATTCCCGAGAACTGTATCGAGTGTAACCAGTGTGCATTCGTTTGTCCGCACGCTGTTATCCGTCCGGTTATCATGACCGCTGACGAGGCTGCGGCTGCTCCTGCTTCCGTTAAGGTCAAGGACGCAATGCAGCTGCCCGGCATGAAGTACACCATGGCAGTATCCACCCTGGACTGCACCGGCTGCGGCGTATGTGCGAACATCTGCCCGGCAGGCGCAAAGGACAAGAGCAAGAGCGCTCTCGTGATGAAGCCCATCGAGACCCAGATGGATCAGCAGCCGGTATTCGACTACGCTGTATCCAAGGTTTCCGACAAGCCCGAGGTTCACGAGAAGTTCAAGGAAACCACCGTTAAGGGCTCCCAGTTCAAGCAGCCGCTGCTCGAATTCTCCGGCGCATGCGCAGGCTGCGGCGAAACTCCGTATGCTAAGCTTGTAACTCAGCTCTTCGGCGACAGAATGTACATTGCAAATGCAACGGGCTGCTCCTCCATCTGGGCAGGTTCCGAGCCGTCCACTCCTTACACCACCAACAAGGAAGGCAAGGGTCCGGCATGGGCTAACTCCCTGTTCGAGGATAACGCAGAGTTCGGTTACGGTATGTTCCTGGCTCAGGACACCCTGAGAAAGAGAGTTCAGAAGAAGCTCCAGGCAGTACGCGAGGAAGCGCACGACGACGCAAAGGCGCTCATCGACGAGTACTTCGCAACCGAGAACGACGGCAAGGCAAACGCAGCGGCTACCAAGAAGCTGGTAAGCGCCCTTGAGCAGTGCCCTGCAAAGGACGGACTCGTTGGCGAGATCCTCGCAGCGAAGAACTACCTCTCCAAGAAGAGCCAGTGGATCTTCGGCGGCGACGGCTGGGCATATGATATTGGCTACGGCGGACTTGACCACGTTCTGGCTTCCGGCAAGAACGTAAACGTCCTGGTATTCGATACCGAGGTTTACTCCAACACCGGCGGACAGGCTTCCAAGGCTACCAACGTGGGCGCAGTTGCTCAGTTCGCAGCCGGCGGTAAGGACGTCAAGAAGAAGGATCTGGCAGGCATCGCAATGAACTACGGCTATGTATACGTTGCACAGATCTCCATGGGCGCCGACAAGAACCAGTGCCTGAAGGCGATCGCAGAGGCGGAGGCCTATGACGGACCGTCCCTCATCATCGCTTACGCACCGTGCATCAACCACGGTATCAAGGGCGGTCTTACCATCGCTCAGCAGGTCGAGAAGGAAGCTGTAGAGGCTGGTTACTGGCACCTGTTCCGCTTCAACCCGGCTCTGGCAGACGAGGGCAAGAATCCGTTCGCACTCGACAGCAAGGCTCCGACAGGCGACTACAAGGCATTCATGATGAGAGAGGTTCGCTACAACTCCCTCATGCGTGCTAACCCCGAGAGAGCAACCGTTCTGTTCGACAAGGCTGTCAAGAATGCTGCCGCTAAGTACAAGCACCTGGTAGAACTCCAGAATATGTACGGCGACGAGTTCAAGAACGACTAAATAACGGCGATAAAGGCGCATCTACTGCGTCAAAGCCCCATCGGCAGGTTTCAACCTAGCCGATGGGGCTTTTCCTTGTATCTGCACCTTTCTCACCGTTATTTGGGTTCCCGTGGTATAAAATTTCTCCCCATCGGCGACGGTGGGGAGATTTTTTATATTTGCGTGGAATTATGTGACTACGATTTTTATTTTCTTTGAGGATTTGCCGCTTTTGGCTGTGATTATCGTACTTCCTTTTGCCCTAGCGGTGACTTTTCCGGTGCTGGAAAGTTGCTACACTTGATTTGGAACTCTTCCATGTCACGGTTCCAGAGCCTGTTGTGTCTGCACCGAGGGAAAGCGTGCTTCCTTTGGGGAGATTGATGGTTATGTAGTTGATTTTGGTTGAGGAATTGTTAGATGTGAAGCTTGTGGCTAATTTTGTTTTTCCACTTCCGTTAGTAATTAAATGACTATTAACTGAAAACCTTATATAATATGTGCCTGGAGAAACTGTGTATTTAGTTTTTCCAACAAACTGTTCAGTTACGTTGTTCCAATAGGCAGTTGCATACTCATCATTATTCACAATTTCTCCTTGGGAAGCAGAGCATTCTTTGATGTTCACTTCTTTTCCAAGTGAGTTAAATAGGCGAATTGAAAAAATTGATTTTTCTGTTGTAAAGCTTAATGTTAGTGTTCCTTCCTTGTCACATTTTATTTTATAATCAAGATAGTGGTCATACGAACGGTAAGTATCCCAATTAGATTTCATTTTTCCATCAACAGTATCGCCTATATCAATATAAGTTGATGTGTTCATAATGCTTTCTGCTCCAACAGGCAAAGTCAGTGAAGATAATGTACCAAGCGTTACAGCCGCCATAGTGACAATCGCTGCGAGTTTTTTGAGTAGCCTTTTCATGTTTGTTACCTCTCAATTCATAAATAATAACCACAAGGGCATATAATAGCCTTTATAGTTTATTAAATTATATCACAAATACCTATATAATTCAAGTAGGTAAACGCAAAAAATAAATTATAGAGGTATAAAAATGGATTATTACGAAATAGGTCAGAGGATACGAAAGGTGAGAAAGACAAAGCGGCTGTCGCAGGAGCAGCTTGCGGAGCGTATCGGGATATCCACCACGCATATGAGCCACATCGAAACGGGCAACACCAAGCTTTCAATAGAAGTGTTCGCTGCAATATGCAAAGTTCTTGAATGCCGTGCGGACGAGCTTTTATTCGGCGTGCGCGAAGTGCAGACTGAGCAGGCAGTCAGCGATATAGTCGGCATTCTTTCGGATTGCACACCAGATGAACTTTGCTTTATGGCTGATATCACAGCTTCGATATACTCTTCTCTTAAGAAATACCACAAATAAAGGCGCTCATCTTCACAGGATTTCCCCCCAGACTATTGCAAAACCACCCGCTTTGTGGTACAATAAATCTGTATAACGAATAACCCCGGGGAGGATAAAATATAATGTACAAATACGAGACCCACATGCACACGAAGGAGGGCAGCGCCTGCTCCAGCGCGCCGGCGGCGGATATGGCGAGGGCGCACAAGGAAGCCGGCTACGATGGTATCTTCGTGACCGACCACTTCTTCAACGCGAACACCGCGGTCCCCCGGGACCTGCCCTGGGAGGAGCGTATCGACAGGTATTTTCTGGGATACGAGCACGCCAAGGAGGTCGGCGACCAGATCGGACTGAAGGTGTGGTTCGGGTGTGAATTCACGGTGTACAACGCGGATTTCCTCATCTACGGCATGACCAAGGAGTGGATGAAGAAGAACGAGCACGCCCTCATGGAGATGGACGAGCGCGAGCTGTTCCGCGGACTGCGCGACATGGGCTGCTGTATAGTCCACGCGCACCCCTTCCGGGACGCCACCTATATCCACCACATCAGCCTTTACCCCCACGACATTGACGCGGTGGAGGTCATCAACGCCAGCCACGACCCCAGGAAGCTATACAACGAGCGCGCGAAGCTCTATGCAGACAGCTACGGGCTGATAAAGACCGGCGGCTCCGAC
>ULPA01029385.1_pt1 | contig 15771 bp, 9 predicted proteins | sample 1953061 | NCBI WGS metagenome assembly ULPA01 (sample SAMEA4835617, study PRJEB28245) | human gut metagenome | biome: gut microbiome; material: fecal sample | place: Denmark | collected 2008
AGTGGTGGTACATTGTGGAATCTATCAAAACTTTCCGGAGAACTTGCAGAAGAAACGGGGTATGCCGAACAACTGCCTACCGCCTTGCAATCGATGACTTTCGACAAAGACGGATTACTATGGTGGGCCGGATTTAATGAAATACAAACAAATGGTCTTACCTCTCCCAATGGATTCCTTGCAAACTTCACATTTTATGAAGAAGAATATTTCTATGGCTACAATTTCGTTGGGAAATTAGGTAACAATTTAGAAGTCGTAGGGCTATACATCGACCCCCAAAATATCGCAAACGGGGCTCCGTCCGCAGTAACCTCATTCTCGGCAATACCGGGCGAGGCAGGTGCGACAACATGCCTCTTACAATGGACAAACCCCTCTCAAACATTCGGAGGCAGCACTCTGCCCGATGGATTCAGCGTGAATATCTATCGTAATGATAACCTTATCAAAACATTCACCAATTGTACCAATAATGAGACAATGACCTATCAAGATTCTGGAATGGAAGCGGGTACTTACGTTTATAAAGCCGTTGTATCGAACAACGAGGGTGAAGGTCCGGCCGCATATACCGACAGCCATTTTGTGGGAGCCGACATTCCGGGAGCGGTAAACGAGGCGAAAGCCGAGAAATCGGGCAATGGTTATGAAATCAATGTCAGTTGGACGAAACCGGCCGTTGGAGCGAACGGAGGTTGGTTCGACAGTGAAAACTTGACTTACAAAGTTGTTCGCTACCCAGACTCTGTCACTTTGCACGAAAACTTGAACAACACCTATTTCACAGATAAAACGATTACCGAGCTCCATGGATATTACTATAAAATTACGGCTGTAACATCGGCCGGAGAAGGCATACCCACCAATACAAACGCCGTAGTATCCGGCCCGGCAATCGATACTCTACCCTATAACGGAGATTTCAGTTCGACCAACGGCTTGAACTTATGGACAACCTCCGACAACGATAAAGACGGATTTACATTCGCTCATCAAATCTATGGAAACGGAACCCACGCTTGGCGTTATTTCCCCTCTCAAATTCTAAATCCATCAACAAAGGCCGATGATTGGATAGCTTCCGTGCCTATCCGGCTGACCTCCGGAAAGCATTATGCCATCGACTATAAAATCAACGGGCAAGGCGAAATCTTTCCTATCAACTACACTGTAACCATCGGCAAAAGCACGGAACCGTCCAGCCAAACCGTCATATTGGAAGAATACTCAAACGCAGCGGTTCAAGGTGTTACAGAAAAGAGCTTGATTTTCTCGGTTCAAGAAACAGGCGATTATTACATAGCTTTCCATGTTTGTAATGCGGTAATGTTTGAGCTTCACGGATTCAGTGTATTGGAAAAACCGCTTGTCGACCTTATGGCAGTTTCCATTTCGGGAACCGAGACCCCTCAAATCGGCTCAGAATCCATTTACAGTGTAGTTGTTCGAAACAACGGTGTCGAAACGGCCGATAATTTCAAAGTTGCACTGATCGACAAAGAAGGAAAAGAATTGGCTGCCGCTATACAAACCGATCCCCTCGAAGCATTGCAAAAATCTGTTTGCCAAATAGTTTGGACACCCCAAAATGCTATATCGACCGATCTATCCGCAAAAGTCTCGATCGAAAATGATGCAAACCCTGAAAATGACCAAACCGAGCCTATCCACGTATTGGTTCTAGGCAGTGGCAGCTGGATAGACATCACCGATGGGAAATCGGTATCGCCAAGCTATCCGTTCAACGTGAGAAAAACCCACGGTACCGCACAAACCATCTACACCCAACAAGAAATAGGAGGCAAAGCCGGCTCTATTTCGGCAATCAAATACTATCCTTCGGTATTTGGAACAAACGAAGTGGAAGGTTTCCATAGTAAAATCTATATGGCTAACACCGAAAAGGCTACATTCGACGGCATAGATCCTATTGCGTTATCAGAATTCAAACTTGTATTTGATGGAGAACTGAAAGTAGACAACGGTGATAAAGAATTGCCTATTATGCTCGATACAGAATTTGACTATACCGGTGGAAATATATGTATAATGACTGTTTCCGAGACCCAAGCACCGTCCTACTTCCTCAGTTGGTATGGAAGAAAAGGAGAAGGAAGACAACTCGCTTACAGTGACGACATGACAGCCTTTGATTTCTCACAAGCACTAAAAATGGATGCCTATTTACCCAATATCTCATTACACTCCTCTGTATCGTCTGGTGTAGAATCGGTAAAAAAAGAAAATGAAATGGCTATCTACCCCAGTCCTGCTCACACGACGATTACTATCGAATCGGCCGAGCCTCTCGGTACAATAAGCATCTATGCCGTCAGTGGCGCACTCGTTATGCAAACCGAATCATTCTGCGACCAAAACGTAGCGACAGTCGATGTATCACAATTGGCCAATGGCTACTATATCGTAAAAATAGCCCAAGAAACACGCATGATTATCAAACAATAATCATTGCGATATACTTCAATAAACCCGTCTAACCGATTCTTCACACTCGGTTAGACGGGTTTATTATTACAAAAAAACAGTATCGGTATTTGCATTCTCTTTTAAGCATTTTAGATACACTATTCTCCTTCCTAGCTTATAAAAAGCGACACTACTATGTAAAAAATGGATATATAGGATATTTACAAAGGCGTTCATAGAAATATCATACTCCTATATCAATATTTAATGGAAATTACTCTTTTATACACCATTCCTCTCCTCAGGAATTACTGTTTCTTCCAGTATCTTCCCCATACCGATAATGCAGAGCACCATATAATACTGCGGGACACGGCAGGGGGAAGAAGGAGCAAGAACGGCAAAGAAATATAGAGGAAGTGTCCTCAGGACAAGGGATTAACTCTACAAACAAAATACCATGTCATCTTTCGCCGAAAAGATCGGGATACGTTTATCGATAAAAAAGCATCGCTAAAATGCACGTTTACTTCCACGGATTTTCTAATAAACCATATGTAAAGTAATAGGACGGCCGTCAGCGAAATAAAAAAAGCAGGGGAGCGACCACAAAATCGCTCCCCTGCTTAAAGTATTCTTCTTCTCTCTTATTAATTAGAAAAATCAGTTACATTCTTACGATTGGCAAAAACACGATCGAATTCCTCTTTGGATCCGACAATGAGTTTGTCAAACTCACGTTGCCCCGTACCGGCAGGAATCAAGTGTCCGCAGATAACGTTTTCTTTCATACCTTCCAACGTATCTACCTTACCATTGATAGCAGCCTCGTTGAGCACTTTTGTCGTCTCTTGGAAAGAAGCGGCCGACATAAAGCTCGATGTTTGCAGGGCTGCACGGGTAATACCTTGCAGAATCTGTTCGGAAGTAGCAGGAATTGCATCGCGCACCTGTATCAACTTCAAGTCTTTCCGTTTCAAAGCCGAATTTTCATCGCGCAATTTACGCGCCGTAACGATCTGTCCGGCTTTCAACGTTTGAGAATCGCCCGGATCGGTAACGACTTTTTTACCCCAAATACGGTCATTTTCGTCCATGAAGTCTCGCTTGTCGACAATCTGTTGTTCCAAGAATCGAGTATCGCCCGGATCGAGAATTTGAACCTTACGCATCATTTGACGAACAATCACCTCGAAGTGCTTATCGTTAATCTTCACACCCTGCATACGGTACACATCTTGAACTTCGTTCACGATATATTCCTGTACAGCCGTAGGACCTTTGATGGCCAAGATATCGGAAGGAGTAACGGCTCCATCGGAAAGCGGAGTTCCGGCACGCACGTAATCGTTCTCTTGTACCAATATTTGTTTGGAAAGAGGAACCAAATATTTCTTCGTCTCACCCGTCTTGGAAACCACAGAGATTTCACGATTACCACGTTTCACTTTCCCGAAGATCACCTCACCGTCGATTTCAGAAACGACAGCCGGATTAGACGGGTTACGTGCTTCGAACAACTCGGTTACACGAGGAAGACCACCGGTAATGTCACCGGCTTTACCGACCGCACGAGGTATCTTAACGAATACATCTCCCGTTTTAATCCTATCGCCGTCTTCAATCATCAAGTGAGCTCCCACAGGCAAAGCATAACTCTTGATTACCTGCCCGGCTTCATCGAGAATTTGTGCCGACGGTACACGGGTACGGTCTTTCGATTCGATAATGATCTTTTCTTTCAAACCAGATTGTTCGTCCGATTCTACACGATAAGTAACACCTTCTTCCACGGCTTCGAAGTTGACTCTACCGCCCACCTCCGAAACAATTACCGCATTGAAGGGGTCCCATTCGCAAATCATATCGCCTTTCTTAACGGTATCGCCGTTGTTGAAGAAAAGTTTTGATCCATAGGGAATATTGGCAGTCATGAGCACCATTTTCGTATTCGGGTCGATAATACGCATTTCGGCCAATCGACCTACGACAATCTGTACTCTTGTACCGCTATCGGATACATTTTCTACCGTACGAAGTTCGTCTATCTCCAAAATACCCTCGTAACGAGATGTAACGCTCGATACAGCCGCAATATTCGAAGCGATACCACCGACGTGGAACGTACGCAATGTAAGCTGTGTACCCGGCTCACCGATCGACTGCGCGGCAATTACACCCACAGCCTCGCCTTTTTGAACCATGCGGTTATTAGAAAGGTTACGTCCGTAACATTTAGCACAAACACCTTTCTTCGATTCGCACGTCAGAACCGAACGAATCTCCACCTGTTCGATAGGAGAATCCTCTATCTTCTTGGCAATAACTTCGGTAATTTCTTCACCGGCGTGAACCAATATCTCGTTAGTCAACGGATTCACTACATCGTGAACAGACACACGTCCTAATATTCTTTCACCCAAAGAAGCTACGACCTCCTCGTTATTCTTAATCTCGGTACAAACCAAACCGCGCAATGTACCGCAATCCTCTTCATGGATAATGACATCGTGAGCTACATCGACCAAACGACGGGTCAAATAACCGGCGTCGGCTGTCTTCAATGCTGTATCGGCAAGACCTTTACGAGCACCGTGCGTAGAGATAAAGTATTCCAACACGGAAAGCCCCTCTTTAAAGTTTGCCAAAATAGGGTTCTCGATGATCTGACCGCCTTCTGCTCCCGACTTTTGGGGCTTGGCCATCAAACCACGCATACCCGACAACTGACGAATCTGGTCCTTAGAACCACGAGCTCCCGAATCCAACATCATGAATACCGAATTGAATCCTTGATTGTCGGCAGAAAGTTGCTTCATCAAAATATCGGACAGACGAGAATTTACGTGAGTCCATGTATCGATAATCTGATTATAACGCTCGTTATAAGTAATGAAACCCATGTTGTAGTTGTTCATGATCTGTTCCACCTCGGCGTTACCTTCGGCAACCAAAGTCTCTTTTTCGGGCGGAACGAGCACATCACCCAAATTGAAGGACAAACCTCCCTTGAATGCCATGTAGTAACCCAAGTTCTTGATATCGTCAAGGAACTGAGCCGAACGTGTCACACCGCAAACTTTAATCACCTTACCGATAATATCGCGCAACGATTTCTTAGAAAGGATTTCATTGACATAGCCGATCTCCTGAGGCACATACTGATTAACCAATACACGACCCACCGAAGTATTCTCGACCATGTGCTCGATGATATTACCGTCCTTATCGACATCTTTCACAACGACCGATACCGGAGCGTGCAACGAAACTTTACCTTCGTTGTAAGCGATTTCGGCTTCTTCGGGACCATAGAATTTCAGTCCTTCACCCAACGAACCCGGACGAAGTTTGGTAATATAATACAATCCCAAAACCATATCTTGCGAAGGCACAGTGATAGGTGCGCCATTGGCGGGATTCAAGATATTATGAGCACCCAACATCAACAGTTGAGCTTCAAGAATTGCCTCGTTTCCGAGAGGCAAGTGAACAGCCATCTGGTCACCGTCGAAGTCGGCGTTAAATGCCGTACAAGCGAGCGGATGCAACTGGATAGCCTTACCTTCGATCATTTTGGGCTGGAACGCCTGAATACCCAAACGGTGCAACGTCGGGGCACGGTTCAACAGCACGGGGTGTCCTTTCATCACATGTTCGAGGATATCCCATACCACAGGCTCTTTGCGATCGACGATTTTCTTAGCCGATTTTACCGTCTTAACGATACCACGCTCGATAAGTTTACGGATAATAAACGGTTTATACAATTCGGCCGCCATATTTTTGGGCAGACCGCATTCGTGCATTTTCAATTCGGGACCTACGACGATAACTGAACGCGCAGAATAATCGACACGTTTACCCAACAGGTTTTGGCGGAAACGTCCTTGCTTACCTTTCAAACTATCGGAAAGAGACTTTAACGGACGATTAGCCTCGGTTTTCACTGCGCTAGACTTGCGAGAGTTGTCGAGCAAAGAATCCACAGCCTCCTGCAACATACGTTTTTCATTTCGAAGAATAACCTCAGGAGCCTTGATCTCCATCAATCGTTTCAAACGATTGTTACGGATAATCACCCGACGGTACAAATCGTTCAAATCGGAAGTCGCGAAACGACCGCCATCGAGAGGAACCAACGGACGCAATTCGGGCGGGATAACCGGTATGACTTTCAAAATCATCCATTCGGGCCGGTTCCTACCCTTCGAAGCCCGGAACGACTCAACGACTTGGAGCCGTTTCAAAGCCTCGGTTTTGCGTTGCTGAGAGCCATCGGTGCTGGCACGATGACGCAAATCGTAAGACAGCTCATCGAGATCCAAACGAGAAAGCAGATCGTAGATAGCTTCTGCTCCCATCTTAGCGATAAACTTATTCGGATCGGTATCTTCGAGCATCTGATTTTCACGAGGAAGTGAATCCATGATGTTCAAATATTCCTCTTCGGAAAGCAAATCGTAAGTAGCCAAGTCCGATTGAGGTCCCGGCTGTATGACAATATAACGCTCATAATAGATAACAGCGTCCAATTTCTTGCTGGGCAATCCCAACAAATACCCAATCTTATTGGGTAACGAACGGAAATACCAGATATGAGCTACCGGAACAACGAGCTGTATATGCCCCATGCGTTCGCGGCGCACCTTTTTCTCTGTTACTTCCACACCACATCGGTCGCACACGATACCTTTGTAGCGAATACGTTTATATTTTCCGCAATGACACTCGTAATCTTTTACAGGTCCGAATATACGTTCGCAGAAAAGACCGTCCCGCTCAGGTTTATAGGTACGGTAATTGATGGTTTCGGGTTTCAAGACCTCACCGCTCGAATTTTCCAGAATCTCTTCGGGCGAAGCCAAACCGATCGAAATCTTCGAAAAGTTACTCTTTATTTTGTTATCTTTTCTAAAAGCCATATGTTTTTAATGTATAAAGAGTTATTGGCCGACTGTCACATTTCTGCGACAGTCTGGCCATTGGATTTTATTTATTCTAAGTTGACGCTAAGACCAAGACCTCTCAATTCATGCAATAACACATTCAGAGACTCGGGAATACCGGGTGTCGGCATGGGTTCGCCCTTAACGATTGCCTCATAGGCTTTCGAACGTCCAACCACGTCGTCCGACTTGATCGTCAGGATTTCCTGCAAAACATGAGAAGCACCGAAGGCTTCGAGAGCCCAAACCTCCATTTCTCCGAAACGCTGACCACCGAACTGTGCTTTACCACCCAAAGGCTGTTGCGTAATCAAAGAGTACGGACCGATGGAACGGGCATGCATCTTGTCTTCGACCATGTGACCCAGTTTCAGCATATAGATTACCCCCACCGTAGCCGGCTGGTCGAAACGCTCGCCTGTGCCACCGTCATACAAATAGGTCTTACCATAACGAGGAAGCCCGGCTTTATCGGTCCAAGTATTCAAATCATCAAGGCTCGCCCCGTCGAAAATCGGAGTCGCAAATTTTTCTCCCAACTCGGCTCCAGCCCAACCTAAAACGGTCTCGAAAATCTGTCCCAAGTTCATACGAGAAGGCACACCCAACGGGTTCAAAACGATATCGACCGGAGTTCCGTCGGCCAAGAAAGGCATGTCTTCCTGACGAACGATACGCGAAACGATACCCTTGTTACCGTGACGTCCGGCCATCTTATCGCCCACGCTTATCTTACGCTTCTTGGCAATATACACTTTGGCCATTTGCACGATACCAGAAGGAAGTTCATCTCCGATAGAAATATCGAATTTCTTACGACGCAACTCGGCATCATATTCTTTATACTTCTTCAAATAATTGATGATAGTAGCGCGTATCAATTCGTTCTTAGCGGCATCGGTCGTCCACTTGCTTACCTGTACCGTCGTATAATCGATTTTATTCAGAACAGCCTGAGTGAATTTCGTTCCCTTCGACACGACATCGGTTCCCATGAAATCTTTCACACCCTGAGAAACCTTACCTTGTGTCAAAACAAGCAACTTATCGATGAGAATGGCTTTCAAACCGTTCATCTTTTCTTCATATTCCTCGTCGAGTTTCGGAAGAATGGCTTTGTCGCTGAGTTTCGATTTTTTCTTTTTAATGGCACGAGAGAATAGATTCGTACCGATAACGACACCTTTCAACGAAGGAGTAGCTTTCAAGGAAGCATCTTTCACATCGCCGGCCTTATCACCGAAAATCGCACGAAGCAATTTTTCTTCGGGAGAAGGATCGGATTCTCCTTTCGGAGTAATCTTACCGATCATAATATCTCCGGGATTAACCTGAGCTCCGATACGAATAATACCACGTTCATCGAGGTCTTTCGTAGCATCCTCGCTTACATTGGGAATATCGGAAGTAAGTTCCTCCATACCGCGCTTGGTTTCACGCACTTCCAACGAATATTCATCAACGTGAACCGAAGTAAGAATGTCTTCACGAACGACACGCTCGTTCAACACGATAGCATCCTCGTAGTTATATCCTTTCCACGGCATGAATGCGACTTTGAGGTTACGTCCCAAAGCCAACTCGCCATTCTCGGTGGAATAACCTTCAGTAAGAATATCTCCGGCTTTAACCCGGTCTCCCTTGTGGCAGATAGGACGCAAATCGATAGTCGTACTCTGGTTCGTCTTACGGAACTTGGGTATGATATATTCTTTTACGGAATCTTCAAAACTTACAAATTCTTCATCTTCCGTACGATCGTAGCGAATACGAATCGTAGTGGCATCGACAAACTCGATAACACCATCGCCCTCGGCCGTAATCTGCGTACGAGAATCGCGAATCAACTGCCCCTCGATACCTGTTCCCACAATAGGAGCTTCGGGACGCAATAAAGGAACTGCCTGACGCATCATGTTCGACCCCATCAACGCACGGTTCGCATCATCGTGTTCGAGGAACGGAATCAACGATGCCGCGATAGAAGCTATCTGAGTAGGCGACACGTCCATCAAATTCACCTGATCGGGCGAAACGACGGGGAAATCGGCCTCCAAACGAGATTTTACCCGATTGCGAACAAATGTGCCGTCGTCATTCAACGGAGCATTACCCTGCGCTACCACCAAGTTTTCCTCGGCTTCGGCGGTCAAATACACCACACCCTCGGGCGACAAATCCACTTTCCCATTTTCTACTTTCCGATACGGAGTTTCGATGAAGCCCAGATCGTTAATCTTAGCATATACACAAAGAGACGAGATCAAACCGATATTAGGTCCTTCGGGAGTCTCGATAGGACAAAGACGTCCATAGTGCGTATAGTGCACGTCACGGACCTCGAAACCGGCGCGTTCGCGAGACAAACCGCCGGGACCCAAGGCCGACATACGACGCTTGTGAGTAATTTCGGCCAACGGATTCGTCTGATCCATGAACTGCGACAAAGCGTTCGTCCCGAAGAATGTATTGATAACAGACGATATCGTCTTTGCATTAATCAAGTCGATGGGAGTAAACACCTCGTTATCCCGCACATTCATTCTCTCACGAATGGTACGCGCCATACGAGCCAACCCCACTCCAAACTGATTATATAATTGTTCTCCTACCGTGCGCACACGACGGTTGCTCAAATGGTCTATATCATCGACATCGGTCTTCGAGTTAATCAACTCGATGAGATATTTGATAATTTCGATGATATCCTCTTTCGTAAGCACCTTCACATCGGGCGAGGTAGAAAGATTTAATTTCTTGTTTATTCTATAACGTCCTACTTCTCCCAAATCGTAACGTTTCTCCGAGAAGAAAAGGTTGGTAATCACCTCGCGGGCACTGGCATCATCGGCAGGCTCGGCGTTACGTAATTGGCGATAAATATACAACACGGCTTCTTTTTCCGAGTTGCTGGAATCCTTTTGCAACGTATTGAATATAATCGAGTAATCCGACGTGTTGCTATCCTCTTTATGCAACAAGATATTTTGGACACCCGATTCGATAATATCGGCAATATGCGATTCTTCAAGGACAGTTTCACGAGGAATGACAATCTCGGTACGTTCGATAGAAACGACCTCACCGGTATCCTCGTCTACAAAGTCTTCCACCCAAGCCTTAACGACATTACCCGCCAATCTGCAGCCAATGGCTTTTTTCAAACTTGCTTTGGAGACTTTCAAGTCTTCTGCCAAACCGAATATTTCGAGAATATCCTTATCGGTCTCGAAACCAATCGCACGCAACAAAGTAGTAACGGGCAACTTTTTCTTCCGGTCGATATAGGCATACATCACGTTGTTTATATCAGTGGCAAATTCAATCCAAGAGCCCCTGAACGGAATAATACGTGCCGAATAAAGTTTTGTACCGTTAGCGTGTATACTTTGTCCGAAGAACACGCCCGGAGAACGGTGCAACTGTGAAACGACAACACGTTCGGCCCCATTGATAACAAACGTACCCTTAGCAGTCATATAAGGGATAGGACCTAAATAAACGTCTTGAATTACCGTAGCGAAATCCTCATGATCGGGATCGGTACAATATAATTTCAATTTGGCCTTTAACGGTACGCTGTAAGTCAACCCTCTTTCGAGACATTCTTCAATCGTATATCTCGGCGGATCGATATAATAGTCCAAAAATTCGAGGACAAAGTTATTGCGTGTATCAGCAATGGGGAAATTCTCGGCAAATACCTTGAAAAGTCCTTCGTTTTTTCTTTTTTCAGGCGGGGTGTCGAGTTGCAAAAAGTCTTGAAATGACTTCAACTGAACTTCAAGGAAATCCGGATAAGGAAGCGGATTCTTAATTGAAGCGAAATTTACGCGTGGTTTACCTATTGTAGAAGACATTTATAAAAGGGATTAAGTGAACTTAATTAAAAATATATACACAAAAAGGTTAAGAATCACCGAGTGAGATGATTCTTAACCAAACTCTCTGATTAACAGATGTATTATTTAAGTTCAACTTCTGCTCCAGCTTCTTCCAATTGTTTTTTCAAAGCCTCAGCATCAGCCTTAGCAAGACCTTCTTTGATGTTGTTAGGAGCACCGTCTACAAGGTCTTTTGCTTCTTTCAAGCCAAGTCCGGTGAGTTCTTTCACCAATTTAACGATAGCAAGTTTATTTGCACCAGCAGCTTTCAAAACAACATCGAAAGATGTTTTTTCTTCAGCAGCAGCTCCACCAGCGGCAGGAGCAGCAGCAACAGCAACAGCTGCAGCAGCAGGTTCAATACCATATTCGTCTTTCAAAATTTGAGCAAGTTCGTTTACTTCCTTTACGGTCAAGTTAACTAATTGTTCTGCAAAAGCTTTCAAATCTGCCATTTTTGTATGAATTAAATGTTATTATTCGTAATAATGTTTTTTGTATAAATTTTATCTTTCTGATAGAGTCTGCAATACTCCATGTAAGGTAGAACCACTTGACTGAAGAGCCGATACAACATTCTTTGCAGGAGATTGTAAGAGGGCGATAACCTCAGCAATAAGTTCGTTTTTGCTCTTGATAGCAACAAGTGCATCAAGCTGATCGGCTCCGATATAAAACCCTTCTTCTACATAAGCGGCTTTTAGAACCAAATCTTCAGAAGTCTTTCTAAACTCCTTAATCAGCTTTGCAGGTGCATTGCCAACATTTGCAAAGAACATCGTTGTAGAACCCTTCAAAGAACCATACAAGGGCGAATAATCGGTATCAAGCCCTTCCAGTGCCTTGTGTAACAAAGCGTTCTTAACAACCATCATTTTGATACCTTCTTTGAAACATGCACGACGTAAATTGCTTGTTTTTTCAGCATTCAACGTTGCAGTTTCTGCAAGGTAGAAGCAGCTGTACTCCTTTACAGTTTCTGCTATTTGCGCAATAATAGTGCCTTTATCTTCCTTTCTCATAATTCCTTGTTTTAGATCTCGTCAACTGATTTAGGATCAATCTTGATACCCGGGCTCATTGTACTCGAAAGATAAATACTCTTGATATAAGTACCCTTAGCAGCAGTAGGTTTCAGTTTTATCAATGTCGAAACAAATTCTTTCGCATTATCGCGAATCTGATCGGCAGTAAACGAAATCTTACCTATAGAGGCATGTACTATACCATTCTTATCGACTTTGAAATCGATTTTTCCTTGTTTTACTTCTTTTACAGCTTTAGCGACATCGGGAGTCACAGTTCCGCTCTTAGGATTAGGCATCAAACCACGAGGGCCTAATACACGTCCCAAAGCACCGATCTTACCCATGATAGCAGGCATCGTAATGATTACGTCGATATCGGTCCAACCGCCTTTGATCTTCTCGATATATTCGTCCAATCCTACGTAATCGGCTCCGGCTTCCTTTGCGGCAGCTTCGGCATCGGGAGTACAAAGTACCAACACACGCACTTGTTTACCCGTTCCATGAGGCAACGATACGACACCTCTTACCATTTGATTGGCTTTACGAGGATCAACGCCTAAGCGTACATCAATATCAAGCGATGCATCGAATTTGGTATAAGTAATATCTTTTACCAATTGAGATGCCTCGCCGAGTGAGTAGGCCTTCCCTGCTTCAATCTTTGCTAAAGCTAACTTTTGATTTTTTGTCAGTTTACCCATTTCAATTGAAGTTTATTAGTTATTTACCGGGAATTCCCCTTTTACGGTGATACCCATACTTCTCGCTGTACCAGCAACCATTTTCATCGCCGATTCTACCGTAAAACAGTTCAAATCGACCAATTTGTCCTCGGCGATTACTTTTACCTGTTCCCAAGTAATCTCTCCCACTTTTTTACGGTTAGGCTCCGCAGAACCGCCTTTTACTTTGGCAGCTTCCATAACTTGAATAGCTACGGGAGGAGTCTTAACGACAAAATCGAAAGATTTATCGCTATAATAGGTAATTACGACCGGCAATACTTTACCAGCTTTGTCTTGGGTACGGGCATTGAATTGCTTGCAAAACTCCATGATGTTTATACCCTTAGAACCCAATGCAGGTCCTACGGGAGGAGAGGGGTTTGCTGCACCACCTTTAATCTGTAATTTGATCTGTCCAGCAATTTCTTTAGCCATTGTTTTTAATTTTGATATTATTAAAATACCGAGGGTTCATACAAGCGCGTAACCTCTTGTATTACTCCCGCTCTACTTGCGAATTTTCCAACTCCAACGGAGTCTTGCGACCAAAAATTTTAACCATTACTTTCAGTTTCTTTTTCTCGTTGTTCACCTCCTCGATAATTCCACTAAATCCGTTAAACGGACCATAGTTTACTTTTACCGTTTCACCGACATGATATACAACGGCCGGTTCGTCACCCACCTCCTGCATCTCGTCGACTGCGCCCAACATACGATTAACTTCCGAAGGCCGTAAAGGCTCCGGCTGATTGGATTTTCCGCCCAAAAAGTCAATCACATTCGTTGTATTACGCAAATGATGAACAACCTCACCTACTAAAATGGCTTCGACAAAAACATAACCCGAGTAAAGATTTTTCTCCTTTACCACCTTTTTCCCGTTACGTACGGTGTAAACTTTTTCGGTAGGTATCAAGACCTGAAATACATAATTGCCAAGATCAGTATTCTTGATTTCTGCATCAAGAACTTCTTTGACCTTGTTCTCTTTTCCGCTTATGGCACGCAAAACGTACCAGCCTTTTTTTTCTTCAGACATTGATTTACCTCCCTAATTAAAGACCTCCGTAAATAAGGTGCATGATTTTGTCAATACATTGATCCATTGCAAATATGACTATAGCGATAATAAGGGAAGCAAACATAACCACCACAGCACTATTTGCCAACTCCGACTTGGTAGGCCAAGAAACCTTATGTACCAATTCGTTATAAGAATCTTGGATATCGGCAAGTATTTTCAATTTCTTCATTGTTTCACTAAATTTTGCACGGGTCGAGAGACTCGAACTCCCGACACCTGGTTTTGGAGACCAGTGCTCTACCAACTGAGCTAGACCCGTATAAAATCAGCCCCACAAAGAGGCTGATTTTGTAGTTTCATCAAAACTAACCCTTTATAGAATTAGTCCAAAATATCTGTGATCTGACCAGAACCTACCGTACGGCCACCTTCACGGATTGCAAAGCGCAAACCTTTGTCGCAAGCAACCGGGTTGATAAGTTTCACATTGATAGTAACGTGGTCACCCGGCATTACCATTTCTACACCTTCGGGGAGAGTGATTTCACCCGTTACGTCGAGCGTACGAATGTAGAACTGAGGACGGTAGTGGTTGTGGAAAGGAGTGTGACGACCACCTTCTTCTTTCTTCAAGATATAAACCTGAGCTTTGAATTCAGAGTGAGGTTTAACCTGTCCCGGGTGGCAGATAACCATACCACGTTTGATTTCATTCTTGTCGATACCACGGAGCAACAAACCAACGTTATCACCAGCTTCGCCTTCGTCAAGAATCTTACGGAACATTTCAACACCGGTTACAACCGATTTCTTATCTGCTCCCAAACCGAGGATTTGAACTTCATCACCCACTTTTACGCGACCTGCCTCGATACGACCAGTAGCAACAGTACCACGACCCGTAATAGAGAAGACGTCTTCAACAGGCATCAAGAAAGGTTTATCAACATCGCGCGGAGGCAGAGGAATCCAATTATCGACAGCATCCATCAACTCCATCACTTTCTCTTCCCATTGAGCTTCGCCATTCAATGCGCCCAATGCAGATCCGCGAATAATAGGAGTATTGTCACCGTCATATTCATATGCTGAAAGCAATTCTCTCATTTCCATTTCAACGAGTTCGAGCATCTCTTCATCGTCAACCATATCGCATTTGTTCAAGAACACAACGATACGAGGAACGTTCACCTGACGAGCCAACAAAATATGCTCACGAGTCTGAGGCATAGGACCATCGGTAGCTGCAACTACGATAATAGCACCGTCCATCTGCGCAGCACCAGTTACCATGTTCTTCACATAGTCGGCGTGACCCGGACAGTCTACGTGTGCGTAGTGACGATTTGCAGTTTCATATTCTACGTGAGAGGTATTGATGGTAATACCACGTTCTTTTTCTTCAGGAGCGTTATCGATAGAATCGAAAGAACGCAATTCTGAAAGACCTTTTTTTGCAAGAACCGTAGTGATAGCGGCGGTCAAGGTCGTTTTACCGTGGTCTACGTGACCGATAGTACCAATATTTACGTGTGGTTTGGTACGTTGAAACTGTTCTTTTGCCATAGCTTTGTATTATTTTATAAATGATTAGCTTTCTAAAAACTTGAGCCGATGACGGGACTTGAACCCGTGACCTCTTCCTTACCAAGGAAGTGCTCTACCGCTGAGCTACATTGGCATTCATTCTTGGAGCGGAAGACGAGGCTCAAACTCGCGACCCTC
>ULPA01060077.1_pt1 | contig 15126 bp, 8 predicted proteins | sample 1953061 | NCBI WGS metagenome assembly ULPA01 (sample SAMEA4835617, study PRJEB28245) | human gut metagenome | biome: gut microbiome; material: fecal sample | place: Denmark | collected 2008
TTCAAATCACGGTCATAGAATTCCTTGCTGATACCGGCATGCACAAAAAGATTGCGGCCAATCACCTGCATGGCATTACGTGTGGCAAGCCATCGGCCCAGCTCGGTATTCGAACCGAAGAGATGGCGATAAGAAATTCCCAGGGTGTCGGCAAGCATCTTATATTTAGGCTTGGCGTAACGCATATCGCCAGCCAACTCCATAGGCTCGTGATTACCCAACAACACAGAAATACGACCGCCACACTCGGCAGCCTCGGCCTCAAGTTTGTAGAAGAGCCAAAAAATCTGAGGTACATCATAACCTCGGTCGAAGATGTCGCCAATAACCACCAGCTGATTGTCGCCATAAGCCCAGCGTAATTGGCTGTCAATAACACCATTGGCCTTCAGCAGGCTGACTACCAAGTTGAGTCTGCCATGAGGATCGGACATCACAAAGGTTTTCCTTGCCTGACTCTGCTTCCATGGCTGACGAGCTATAGGATGCAGACATACAGAGAAAGGGTATTTCCCCTCATGGTCAGCCACATGCAGAGTAAAATCCTTTGGCAAGACTGCATAGACAGTATCTTTCACCTCGCCATTCTCAGTTACCGAGATAACTCTTACACTACCGTCAGTCTGATAGACCACATAGGGACCATCGCACGACAACTTCTTGTCGTCGGCATGCTCCTTAGCCGAAATGGTGATGCTGAACATCGTCAGCATCACCGTCATCATTACCAATAAAAACTTATTGTTTTTGTTCATTTCCTTTATTTACTTTTACCTGTTTAAGGATTAGTCTCCGTAACCAGGATTATTCTGCAAGTGACTAACATTGCGTTCTGCCAATGGCAGAGGAAGTACTATCTTGTAGAAATTATCTTCTCCCTCGCCTATGGTCATAAAATCCTTGCCACAAGTATGCTTGGTCTTGCTCAAAGTGCTGTTACTCTCTTCCACACGCACCACCTTCTTGCCATTTCTCAGCAGGTCGAACATACGATGTCCTTCACCCACCAACTCCTTGCGACGCTCATCAAGCACCTGGTCTACTGTAACCGTAGAAGATGCATCAACCGATTTAGCCGGATTGGCTCTGCTGACGATAGCACCGAGATATTTCACAGCTTCAGCATTATGGTCGCTACCTGCTGCTGTCAACTTGGCTGCAGCCTCAGCAGCATTGAGATAGGCTTCAGAGAGACGAATCAAAGGAATATTAGCATCCTCAACACCCTCACCTTGCTGTGGCTGATACTTGTTGACATATCCACGTCCATAAACAGATGAAGAATAACCTTGAGCCTTGGTAGCCACATTGATAATCTTCAGACGAACATCATCGTTGTCTTTCTTGAGGAAATTGTAGAACGATTTTGTGACACAACCGTCATAATATCCATTAGGAGAATAGAGATAACCTAAACTTTCCTTACCAGGAGAATCGGTAGTAAGGTTGATGATCTCGAAGAGCACCTCGCCCTTATTGGTAGAAGCTTCACTCACATCGTTCGACCATGCTGTGGGATACTCTGCGTTGGTCCACAGCTGATATTGATGACTTTCAGCGCCCTCTATGGCAGCTTTGGCTGCATTGAGCGCTTTCTCGTTGTCACCATGATAGAGGTATACACGGCTCAGGAGAGTCAGGGCAGCCCACTTGTTGATCTTACCCTTATTAAAATCCTCGCCCAGCAAGCTGACGCTTGCCTCCAAATCATTAATGATCTGGTCGTAGCATTGAGCCACCGTACTACGCTGAGGCAAATAGTCCTTCTCGACCACATCAGTTACGATGCTTGCACCCAGAGAGGCACCATTGTCATAGGTATAGGGATAACCATAGAGCTTGGTCAAATCGAAAAGCGACATACCACGGAGGGCAAGTGCCTGACCCTTATAGTCGTTCATGGTCTGCCTGTCTGCATCAGAAACCACTATATTGTCGATATTGGTCAATATCACATTGCAGTTCTGAATAATACTGTATGGATAAGCCCAATAAGAAGAAGGCACATTGCTCTTGGTAAAGCCATAAAGGTAAGCGGATGCAGTACGCTTGGTAGAACTGACTGCCTGCATGTCGTCGCCAGTCATATCACCATAATACACCAATCGACCAGAATAGGCGTAAGGAGACTGCATTGTGCTATATATACCGTTCAGAGTGGCGTCAACCTCAGACTTTGAGGTAACCTTGGTAGGAACAGATGTTGATGGTTCAAGATCGAGCCAGTCATTGCCACACGAAGACATGCTTATAGCAACGATTCCCATCATTACATATTTATATATCTTGTTCATAATCATTCATTTTTAGAAATTAACATTCAAACCGAAAGTAACTGTCTTGAGTGGTGGAGTAGCCTGTGTGGCACTACCATTGACCACAGACTCCGGATCATAATAATCCCAGGCTGCCCATGTCCACAGGTTATTGGCAGACATATAGATACGGGCATTGCTCAAGCCAACAGAAGAGAGCCACTGCTTTGGCAAGGTGAAGCCAAGGGTAAAGGCCTTCAGACGCAGAAAATCAGTGCTGTGCAGACGACGGCTGTTGGTGATCTTGTGCATTGCCACGCTGGAGCTCTTCTCATAGAACTGCTCGTACTTGGTGACATCGCCAGGCTTCTTCCAACTGTCGGCATAGTATGTTGGGATATTTGCCTCCAGGTCATAACCTCCGTGCTCAGTCTTCTGAGCCCAACTGTCGTACGACCATCCACCAAACTGATAGTTGAAGAGGAAGCTCAGGTCGAACCACTTGTAGCGGAAGCTATTATAGAGACCACCAGTAACATTAGGCTCTGCATGCTTGTCGAGCATAATCGACTTAGCCTCGCTTGCCTTCTCGGTGATTTCCTTGCTATAAGAGCCATCCTCCAGCAAGTCGTTCTTATAGAACTGAGGATTACCATTCTCGGGGTTGATGCCGGCAAATTCTATCATATAGAAGGTACGATAAGAATGACCTATCTTGTGAATCTGAGTACCGCTTACTATCTCTGTCTGATCGCCATCGAGGTTGACTACCTTATTGGTGTTGTGCGAAAGATTGAATGTGGTCTTCCACTCAAAGTCCTTGGTCTTGAAATTGGTAGAGTTGATTTCCAATTCCACACCCTGATTTCTCAACTGTCCTACGTTCATGAGGTAAGAGTTGAAACCTGTGGTCATAGACACCGGACTGTCCATGAGAAGGTTCTTGGTGTTGCGCAGATAATACTCCAAGGTAACGTTCACACGATTGAAGAGTGAGAAGTCGAGACCTAAATTCAGGTTATAGTTGGTTTCCCACTTCAGGTTGTCATTGGCAAGCTGCGAGATGATGATGGCTGGCTGCTCGTTGTAGCCGTCGCTCAGACTGCTCAATGCCATATAGCCATAATAATCGGAAGGCAAAGTACCATTCACACCATAAGATGCACGAAGCTTCAGATCGGTAAGCCAGTCAGATACTGGTTTCATGAAATTCTCTTCGATGATACGCCATGCACCCGATACAGACCAGAAGTTACCCCAGCGATGAGAACGCTGCAGACGAGAGCTGCCGTCTACACGATAGCTGAGTCCAAGAAAATACTTGTTGTCATAATCATAGTTTACACGTCCGATATAAGAAACCATACGTGTGCGACTATCAGAACCGCCTACCGACTCTGTCTTCTTACCATTAGAGATGGCGTTCTTATCGGGAGTGGCGAAGTTGGTAGCATACCCTGACAAATAGTCGCGATACTGATCGTCAATCTCATAACCTAAAAGCTCATCGAGATGATGTACGTTTGCAAAAGTCTGCTTATAGGTAAGCTGGTTGCCCCACGTCATTTTGCGACGCTCATAGAACGTCTTTGACATACCACCATTGATATCATCACCATTAGAGGTACGTGGGTCAGCCCAATCTTTTCCCTTTGTCGTGATATAGTCATAACTGAAGGTGGTCTTGAACTTCAAGTCCTTAATAAACTCATACTGACCATAAATGGTATTGAAAGTACGGGTCACATACTCACGCTGAGAATCATATTCGTTGGCGAGGGCAGGGTTGCGGTCACCGATACGAATCAGTTCACGATTCCATGTACCATCCTCGTTGTATACTGGATCGGAAGGTGTCACAGCACTTCTCGAAGAATAGAAAGGAGAAGTATAGGTGAATCCCTCACTGTAAACATCCTGATTGACACTTGAGAAGAGGATATTGGCACCAAGAGTCAACTTGTTGGTGGCCTTGTAGTCCACATTCAGTCTGCCCGAAAGACGCTCCAGACCAGAACGCTGTGTGATACCCTCCTGCTTGAGATAGCTCAGTGAAGAATAATATTTGAACTTGTCTGTTCCGCCAGACAGCGATGCCTCATACTGCTGGTGGCTTCCTTTCTTGAAAAGCACATCGTCCCAATCTACAAATCCACACCATGGCACGGGTGCATAAGTATCGATATTCTCGTCGGCATAGGCCTTGGCATCCTCTTCACTCTCACCGTCACGAAGTGCACCCGCATAGAGACCATTGTAGATATAGTCGCGTCGCTGCTGGCCACTCATTACCGGGCGATACTCCATGGCGAAGTCTGAGAATCCCCAGTCTGCCTGCAGAGAAACCTTAGGCTTGCCCTGCTGTCCCTGCTTGGTAGTAATAATGATGACACCATTGGCTGCACGCGAACCATAGAGTGATGCTGCGGCAGCATCTTTGATGACGGTAATACTCTGGATATCATTGGTATTTATGGTCGACATAATATCGAGACCAGAATCTGAATCCAGCGAGCTGATGTTGCCACTGATCATCGGCACACCATCAATCACATAAAGCGGTGTGTTGGCAGCATTGATAGAGCCCATGCCTCGGATATTGATACTTGATGAGGCACCTGGCTGACCAGAGGCTGATGTAAACTGCACACCAGTGGCATTACCCTGGAGCATATCCTGGAAAGATACCGAAGGAACATCGGCTATCTTGTCGGCCTTCACATTTGCCGCAGAACCGGCATAAGCTGATTTCTTAAATGTACCATAACCTGTGACAATCACTTCATCCATCATCTGTGTGTCTTCTGTAAGGCTGATGGTAAGGGCACCATCAAAAGAGGATACCTTCACTTCCTTCTTCTGATAACCCACGTATGAAACCACCAATGTTACAGGAAGTTTGCTTACCGACAGCGAGAACTTACCGTCGATGTCTGTTACTGTACCTTGAGAACTACCTTTTAACATAATGCTTGCACCAACTATCGTTTCCTGTGTGTTTGCATCGATAATTACTCCACTAACTGTCTCTCTCTGTTGAACCGAATAGCTTGTTGCTGAATAAATAGCCTGGGGCATTACAATGCCCAACAAACAAAGCAACAGCATTCTGTTAATGAAGGAAGCACTAAACCTGATGCTTCCAGCAGAATGTAGATACTGATTCTTCATAAAATACTAATAAAAATTAAACTCTAATACGCTTTATCAAGTGCAAAAGTACAAAAAATATTATAAATATAACAATATTTATTGAACTTTTTTTAAAAACAACAGCAAAAGCCTTTCATTTTGTAAGCAAAAATACCAATAACATGACAAAAAGCCACACTTGTAATACTATACTATCTTCTTTCATAGCGCTATTTACACAATAAACAGAAAAAGGGCACGCTTCTTTTGGAAACGTGCCCTATATATAATAATGTATAATACGGATTATTCTACATCATTGTTGTGATCCAAAGAGTCGTTGAACTCCTTAGGAGCCTGCTCATCATTACGATGCTCGTAACGACGTGGCTGACGAGCTGGACGCTCACCACGACCCTCATGACGATCATCACGACGACCACGACGCTCACCACGCTCTGGACGTGGACGACGCTCACGCTCTACATAGCCCTCTGGCTTCTCCATCAATACACGATGAGAAAGTTTGTACTTGCCAGTCTTAGGATCAATCTCCATCAACTTCACCTTGATCTTGTCGCCTTCCTTGATGCCAGCCTCTTCAACTGTCTCAAGACGCTTCCAATCAATCTCAGAGATGTGGAGCAAACCATCCTTACCAGGGAGAATCTCTACGAAGCAACCGTAAGGCATAATAGAGCGAACAGTACCCTCGTAAACCTCACCAACCTCAGGAACAGCTACGATAGCCTTGATCTTAGCCAAAGCTGCATCGATAGAATCCTTGTTAGGAGCAGATACCTGGACGTGACCCTTACCATCAGTCTCCTCGATAGTGATAGTAGCACCAGTATCCTCCTGCATCTGCTGGATAATCTTACCACCAGGGCCGATAACAGCACCGATGAACTCCTTAGGGATATCGAATGCTACGATACGTGGAACCTGTGGCTTCATCTCAGCACGTGGCTCAGAGATTGTCTCCATCATGCAGTTGAGGATGTGCTCACGACCAGCCTTAGCCTGCATCAAAGCCTCCTCAAGAAGCTCGAAGCTCAAACCGTCGCACTTGATATCCATCTGTGTAGCAGTCAAGCCATCGCGGGTACCAGTGGTCTTGAAGTCCATATCACCCAAGTGGTCCTCATCACCGAGGATATCACTGAGGATAGCGTACTTGTCCTCACCTGGGTTCTTGATAAGACCCATAGCGATACCAGAAACTGGCTTCTTCATAGGAACACCTGCATCCATCAGGGCGAGAGTACCGGCACAAACAGTAGCCATAGAAGAAGAACCGTTAGACTCCAAGATCTGGCTTACCAAACGTACTGTGTAAGGGAAGTCTGTAGGAATCTGGCCCTTCAAACCACGCCATGCCAAGTGGCCGTGACCAATCTCACGACGGCCTACGCCGCGCTGAGCCTTAGCCTCACCTGTAGAGAATGGAGGGAAGTTATAGTGAAGGAGGAAGCGCTGGTAGCTCTTCTCGAGCACACCGTCGATAAGCTTCTCGTCCATCTTGGTACCGAGCGTACATGTAGAGAGAGACATCGTCTCACCACGCTGGAAGATAGCGCTTCCGTGAGGCATTGGGAGTGGAGATACCTCGCACCAGATAGGGCGGATTTCTGTAGTAGCACGGCCATCAAGACGCAAGCCCTCATCGAGGATGCAACGGCGCATAGCATCGCGCATTACGTCATCATAGTAACGGGTAGCCTCAGCGTGCTTCTCCTCCAAGTCTTCCTCAGAAAGATCGGCATGAGCAGCGTCATACTTCTCGAGGAAATCAGCCAAAACCTTGTCGAAAGCATCCTGACGTGCATGCTTCTCCAAAGCCTGGTGGTTGATATCATAAGCTGGCTTGTAAAGCTCAGACTTGATCTGCTCACGGAGTTCCTCATCGTTGATCTCATGGTCGTACTCACGCTTCACGTCAGTACCCTTCTCCTTAGCCAACTCATACTGGAGCTCGCACATAGGCTTGATAGCCTCGGCAGCCACCTTGAGGGCACCAATGAGATCCTGCTCAGAAACTTCCTTCATCTCACCTTCTACCATCATGATATTGTCCTTGGTAGCACCAACCATGATATCCATGTCTGCCTCTTCCATCTGCTGGAATGTAGGGTTTACAACATACTCACCATTGATACGAGCTACACGAACCTCAGAGATATAGTACTCGAAAGGAATATCTGAACAAGCCATGGCAGCTGAAGCAGCGAAACCTGCGAGGGCATCTGGCTGGTCAACACCATCGGCTGAGAGCAACATTACCTGTACGTAAACTTCTGCATGGTAGTTAGAAGGGAAAAGTGGACGCAAAGCACGGTCCACAAGACGAGAGGTAAGGATTTCCTCATCGCTGGCTTTGCCTTCGCGCTTGGTGAAACCACCAGGGAAACGACCTGCAGCACTGTACTGCTCACGATAATCTACTTGCAAAGGCATGAAATCTGTACCCGGAACTGCATCCTTTGCTGCACAAACAGTTGCGAGAAGCACTGTGTTACCCATGCGGAGAACCGCAGCACCATCAGCCTGTTTTGCAACTTTTCCGGTCTCAATTGTGATGGTTCTTCCATCAGGCAACTGAACACTTTTTGTAATTACGTTCATCTAAATTAAAAAACTTATTGTTTTGTCTAACATCTAAAATATCTAAAACGCTGCAAAGATACCTCTTTAATTATTAATAAACAAATAAATCAGCAATTATTTTCCACTTTTTTTAATAATTTATCTATAGAAGGTGCATTATTCGCAATTTTATTACTATCTTTGCACTCGATAATTTTGCAAAATAATAAAATTCATGAAGATAACTAGACTCTTTTCAGTGGCAGCGATTATGGTAGCTGCACTGGCTTTGACTTCTTGTAACAACAAGAAATTCCACATCAACGGCAATATCACAGAGGCTCAGGACTCTATGCTCTATCTGGAGAACATCAGCCTGAACGGTCCTGTGAAAATCGACTCTGTGAAACTGGGCGAGGATGGTGCCTTTGCCTTTGACGAGGCTGCCATGGACTCTGTTACCCCAGAGTTCTACCGCTTACGTATCGCCAACCAAACCATCAATCTTTCCATCGATTCTACAGAAACCGTCAAGGTAAAGGCGGCTTATCCGCAGATGAGCTTCAAATACGAAGTGGAAGGTTCTGAAAACTGCAACAAGATCAAGGAGTTGTCTCTTAAGCAGATGACTCTCCAGAGCAATATCAACGGGCTCGTGAAAGATCCTAACATCGGCAACGATTCTATCGAATCCATCGTAGGCCGCATGCTCCAGGCTTACAAACAGGACATCAAAACCAACTACATATTCAAGGAGCCAATGAAGGCATACGCTTACTATGCGCTCTTCCAAACGGTACAGTTGGGCAATGTGAATACACTTATCTTCAACCCTCGCAACAACAAAGACGACGTGAAGGTATTTGCTGCCGTAGCAACCAGTTGGGACACCTACTATCCTGGCGCTGAGCGTGGCAAGAACCTCCACAATATCGCCATCGAGGGAATGAAAGACATCCGCATCATCGAGAACCAGATGGCACAGCAGCAGATTGAGGCCAGCAAGGTGAGCGTAAACGGATGCATCGAACTTGCACTTCAGGACAACAAGGGACAGGTACGCCGTCTCTCCGACCTCAAGGGCAAGGTGGTACTGCTCGACTTCCATCTCTTCGCCAGCAAAGAGAGCACCAAGCGCATCATGATGTTGCGTGAACTCTACAACAAGTATCATGCTGCCGGACTGGAGATTTATCAGGTATCAGTAGACCCTGACGAGCACTTCTGGAAGACCTCTACCGCTGCCATCCCTTGGATTTGCGTACGCGATGAAGATGGCATTCAGGGCAAGAGTCTGGCTCTCTACAATGTCCAGAGCATTCCTACCTTCTTCCTGATCGACCGCACCAACACCCTGCAGGCACGTGATGCACAGATTAAGGACATAGAGGCAGCCATCAAGAACCTTCTTTAAGATAACCAGGAGTTAGAAGTTTGGAGAAAACAGTTTCGGCTTTTCATCTTCCAGCTTCTAACTCTTATTCTTTAACGTCAGTTCTGTATCTGCTTTCATGATAACATAGATGGCAATATCAGAATACGAACTATACAAGGAACTTAAGAACAAAAAACGATAAACTTTTAAACCCTAAAAAATGAATAAGAAATTTTTAGCAATGGCAGCCTTGGGGCTTATCACAATAGGAGCGCAGGCTAAAGTAAAGTTGCCACACATCTTGGGTGACAACATGATTTTACAGCAAAACACAGAGGCTAGCCTCTGGGGATGGGACAAACCAGGAACCACCGTAGAGGTAACCACCTCATGGTCTTGGCAGAAATATTCTGCCAAGACCGGAAAGGATGGCAAATGGGCTATCAAAGTACAAACCCCGAAGGCGAGCTATACCCCACTCTCCATCACTTTCGATGATGGCGAAAAGACCACTCTCAACAATGTGCTGGCAGGAGAAGTATGGGTTTGTGCAGGTCAGAGCAACATGGAGATGCCTGTAAAAGGATTTGGCAACTGCCCTGTAGAAGGTTACAACAAGGCGGTGCTAGAAGCAAACCAGTACAAAGGCATACATTACGTAAAGATTCCTAGCGTAATGAGCAGTAAGCCGTTAGATGATGCCAACTGCGAATGGAAGGAGGTTAACCCGGAAACCGTAGGCGATGCATCTGCTACAGGATACTTCTTTGCACAGGTAGTAAACAAGACTCTTGATATTCCGGTAGGTCTGGTCATGGCAAACAAGGGTGGAAGCCGTGTAGAAAGCTGGCTCGACCGCGACTACCTGAAGAAGAACACCAAGGAAGAGCTCGACTCTGTAAAGATGACCAAGAACCCTAAGTTTAAGTGGGATTTCCTCTACCCTCTTCTCTGGGGTAACGGAACTTTCCACCCTATCCTCAACTATAGCGTAAAGGGTATTCTCTTCTATCAGGGATGTTCTAACGTGGGCGACCCGGACGGCCAGTATACCAAACGTCTTGCCGACCTCGTTGCCCAGTGGCGCAGAGACTTCAAGCAGGGCGAACTGCCATTCTATTTCGTACAGATTGCACCTTATCATAATGGCGACGTAAATGGCGATTGGGGACCTAAGCTCCGTGAACAGCAGTTCAATGCAGCCAAGGTGATTCCAAACAGCGGCATCGTCTGTACCGAAGACCTGGTTTACCCATACGAGGTTGAGCAGATTCATCCATGTCAGAAACAGCCTGTAGGCGAACGTCTTGCACTCCAGGCACTCAGCAAGACCTATGGCATGAAGGGACTCTTCAGCGAGAGCATGACCTTCAAGGAGATGAAGATTGTAGGTGATACAGTAAAGGTGCATTTCGACAACACCTACGGAGCCTACAACCGCTTTGAAGGTATCGAAGGTTTCGAAGTTGCAGGCGAAGATAAGGTATTCCATAAGGCTACAGCCAAGCACTTCTGGCAGGAAGGCAACGATCCTTGGAATGAGTGCGTCATCGTAACCAGTCCTGAGGTAAAGAAACCAGTAGCCCTTCGCTACTGTTTCCGCAACTTCCAGCTCGGCAATATGGCAAATGCAGGCAACCTGCCTCTCTTCCCATTCCGTACAGATAATTGGTAAATATCAGATAACCAGCGGCCGATCTTTGTTCAGCAGTCAAAGACCGGCCGCTTTTCGATTATAACATGATGATAAATTCTTTTCCATTATACATTAATCATAAATGAGTCACGTATTAGATAAGTTTCAGTTTTGCCCGGTTTGCGGCTCTAATCATTTCGAAATCAACAACATCAAGAGCAAGAAGTGTAAGGACTGCGGATTCTCTTATTACCTCAATCCAAGCAGTGCTACGGTAGCTCTCATACTCAACAGTAAGGAAGAGCTCCTGGCAGTAAGGCGCAAGAAAGACCCAGCCAAGGGAGCACTCGATTTGCCAGGCGGTTTCGTCGACATGGATGAAACAGGTGAAGAAGGTATAGCAAGAGAGGTAAAAGAGGAAACCGGACTGGATGCAACTGACGTTAAGTATCAGTTCAGCTACCCAAATCTCTACCTTTACTCAGGTTTCATGGTTCATACCCTCGATATGTTCTATGAAGTGAAGGTGAAAGACGACACTCATATAGAAGCAATGGACGATGCTGAAGAATCATTCTGGATACCATTGAGCAGACTCAATCCTGATGAGTTTGCATTCGATTCCATACGCAAGGGGCTCCATCGTTATTTGGAAACAAAATTGGGGTAAAAAGGGTTCAATACAGCCAAATATGGCTCCCAAACATTAAAAAAACCAAAAAAAACACCATATAATAAGGTATAAGCAAAAAGTTTACTTACTTTTGCCAACCGAAAAAATTGTGTATAAGCTTATGCAAGAGAATTTAGTAATCGTCGAGAGCCCTGCGAAGGCTAAAAAGATCGAAGAGTTTTTAGGTAAGGACTATAAGGTTATGTCTTCTTACGGTCATATCCGTGACCTGAAGAAGAAGGAACTTAGTATAAACGAGAAAACCATGGAACCTGATTATGAGATTCCAGAGGAAAAGAAAAAACTCGTTACAGAATTGAAAACGAATGCGAAGAAAGCCAAGAAAATCTGGTTAGCATCCGATGAGGACCGCGAGGGAGAAGCCATCAGCTGGCACCTTTGCGAAGTACTGGGATTGGATGAGGAGAAGACAAACCGTATTGTCTTCCACGAGATTACCAAACAGGCTATTCTTGACGCAATCAAGAACCCACGCCATCTGGACATGAACCTGGTGAATGCCCAGCAGGCACGTCGTGTACTCGACCGACTGGTAGGTTTCAAGCTTTCTCCTATCTTGTGGAGAAAGGTTAAGCCAGCCCTTTCTGCAGGTCGTGTACAGAGTGTTGCTGTCCGTCTGATAGTAGAACGTGAGCGTGAAATCCAGAAGTTCCAGAGTGTTCCATACTATCGCGTTACCGCTATTTTCGCCCTGATCAGCGACAGCGGCAATGCAACAGAGGTAAAGGCAGAACTGGACCAGCGTTTCAATACCCACGAAGAGGTTGAAGCTTTCCTTGAGAAGTGTAAAGACGCTAAGTTTATGGTTGAATCTGTAACCAAAAAGCCTTTAAAGCGTTCTCCTGCACCACCTTTTACTACTTCTACTCTGCAACAGGAGGCAGCACGCAAGCTTGGTTTCACCGTTGTACAGACCATGATGATAGCCCAGAAACTTTACGAAAGCGGACGCATCACTTACATGCGAACCGATAGCGTAAACCTCTCTACGCTCTGTTCCAACGCCAGCAAAGATGAGATTATCAGAGAATATGGCAAGGAATACAGCCAGACTCGTGCCTACCACACCAGTTCAAAGGGTGCACAGGAAGCGCACGAGGCTATCCGTCCTACATATATGAATGAACCAACCATCGAAGGAACCGCTCAGGAGAAGCGCCTTTACGAACTCATCTGGAAGCGTACCATCGCATCTCAGATGGCTGACGCACAACTCGAAAAGACAACTATCAACATCAATATCGGCAACACAAGCGAAAAGTTTGTTGCTACCGGCGAGGTTGTTTCATTCGATGGTTTCCTCAAGGTTTATCTCGAGTCAACCGACGATGAAGAGCATACTGAGGATTCTTCCCACATTCTTCCAGCCCTGAAAGAAGGCGATGAATTGCAGCGCAGAGAAATCCTTGCTACAGAGAAGTATTCTCTGGCTCCTGCAAGATACACAGAGGCCAGTCTGGTGAAGAAACTGGAAGATCTCGGCATCGGCCGTCCATCTACCTATGCTCCAACTATCAGTACCATCCAGCAGCGTCAATACGTAGTAAAGGGTGACAAGACGGGTGAAGAGCGCACATTTACCATAGATTCTCTGAAGGGCATCAAGATAACCCAGAAGTTGAAGAAAGAGATGGCAGGCTCTGAAAAGGGCAAGCTTCTGCCTACTGATATCGGCATCGTAGTAAACGATTTCCTGATGGAGAACTTCCCGAACATCATGAACTACAACTTTACGGCAGACGTAGAGAAGAAGTTTGATGATATTGCAGAAGGAAAGACCGAATGGACCAACTGGATGAAGGATTTCGACAAGGGCTTTGAGCCTGAAGTGAAGGAAGTCCTGGAAGCCCGCAACCAGCACAAAGCCGGCGAGCGCAATCTCGGAAATGATCCAAAGACCGGAAAGCCAGTATTCGTCAAGATTGGCCGTTTTGGACCAGTGGTACAGATTGGTTCTGCAGAAGACAAAGACAAGCCTCAGTTTGCCCAATTGCCATCAGACAAGAGCATCGAAACCATCACCCTGGAAGAGGCTTTGGAACTCTTCAAGCTACCAAGAGAACTCGGTGATTATGAAGGCATTACTGTAACAGTTGGCTCTGGCCGATACGGCCCTTACATCCTCCATAACCGCAAGTATGTTTCTATTCCAAAGGAGGATGATCCGCTGACCATCACACTGGATAGAGCCATCGAACTGATCAAGGAAAAGCGCGAAGCCGAAGAGAAGCGCCATCTCAAAGTTTTCGATGAGGACGATAAGATGGAAATTCTCAATGGCAAGTATGGTCCATACATTGCTTACGACGGCAAGAATTACCGCATTCCAAAGGCAAAACATGAGAGTGCAGAGGAGCTTACATACGAGGAGTGCATGGAAATTATCAAAGCTGCTCCAGAACCAAAGGCTAGAGGCAGAAAGAAATCATAAACATGCCTCATTGACATAGAAACAGAAGAAAATGAAGTCAATCATCATCATAGGATACATGGGCGCCGGCAAGACAACGGTCGGCAAAGCCCTCGCCAAAGACCTTGGCGTTATGTTCTACGATCTCGACTGGTATATCGAGAGCCGAATGCGCAAAACCGTTAAACAGATCTTCGATGAAGTTGGAGAAGAGGGATTTCGCAAGATAGAGCACAATATGCTACACGAAGTGGCAGAGTTTGAAAATGTAGTGGTAAGTTGCGGAGGAGGAACACCATGTTTCTTCGACAATATGGACTACATGAACCAACTTGGCGAAACGTTTTACCTGAAGGCATCTCCAGAGACCCTTCACGCTCATCTGAAGATGGGCAAAGGCGTGCGCCCTCTGCTGCTCAACAAAACACCGGAAGAGGTAGACGAGTTTATCCATGAGCAGCTGAAACTTCGAGAGCCTTACTACGAGAAGGCAAAACACATCATCGATATCAACGTGATGGACAATTATGATAAAATCAACGCTATTGTTCAGCAGATCAGAGACCTGCTGAACATATAGCCGTATCTAATAAAGTAATATATAATAAAGGTAACAAACAAAACTGATTTCCAGCAAGCAAGATTAGAAAATGAAGAAATGGACTATTGAAGACTCGAAGGAGCTCTACAACATCTGTGGTTGGGGTACTTCTTACTTTGGCATCAACGGCAAGGGTGATGTCTATGTAACTCCATGCAAGGACAACACGCAGATAGACCTGCGCGACATCATGGACGAGTTGGCATTACGCGACATCAACGCTCCCGTACTGCTCCGTTTCCCAGACATCCTCGACAACCGCATCGAGAAAACAGCCAGCTGTTTTCAAAAGGCAAAGGAAGAGTATGGATACAAGGGAGAAAACTTTGTCATCTATCCTATTAAGGTGAACCAGATGCAGCCGGTCGTTGAGGAGATTATCTCTCACGGCAAGAAGTTCAACCTCGGACTGGAGGCTGGCTCTAAGCCTGAACTCC
>ULPA01055599.1_pt1 | contig 14694 bp, 11 predicted proteins | sample 1953061 | NCBI WGS metagenome assembly ULPA01 (sample SAMEA4835617, study PRJEB28245) | human gut metagenome | biome: gut microbiome; material: fecal sample | place: Denmark | collected 2008
CTACAGGGACTCGCCATTTATCTGCGTCCTGATTTCACAGGTCTGACCTTTAAGCGATTTCTGGAGATACTGCTGGATGCCATGAGTCAGCTCTTCTTCTCTTTGAGCGTATCCATGGGTATTATGATCACATATGGTTCCTATGTAAAAGATGATGTAAATCTGTGCAAAGCTACGAATCAGATTGAAATCTTCGATACCGCAATTGCTTTTCTGGCTGGTATGATGATTATTCCTGCTGTCTTCGTCTTTCTTGGAACCGATGGAATGTCCTCCGGTCCAAGTCTGATATTTATTACTTTGCCCAAAGTATTTGAATCCATGGGATTCTTTGGCAGAATCGTCGGTATCACCTTTTTCATTATGATGGCTTTTGCTGCGCTGACTTCCTGTGTATCAGTTATGGAAACACTGGTAGCCAACTGTATGGAGATCTTCCATCAGTCCAGGCAGAAAATGTGTGGCTTGATTGGCGGATATTCACTGGTAACTGCTGTACTGATCTGCCTTGGATATAATGTTCTTTATTTCGAACTGCCACTACCAAATGGCTCCATTGGCCAGCTGTTAGATGTAATGGATTATATCAGCAACAGTTTCCTGATGCCTTTCATTTCATTGCTGACTAGTATCCTGATCGGGTGGGTCATCGGTCCTAAGTGGATTACAGATGAAGTGATGAAGAATGGGGAGAAATTCCCCAGGGCAGGGCTGTACCGGTTCATGATCCGCTATGTTGTTCCTGTTGTCATGCTGGTTCTGTTCCTTATGTCCACAGGATTTCTCAATCTCTTCTCTTAACTTAAAAGCAGGGGCTGCCCCCTACGATTGCATATCCAGCTTGGATACTCTGCGATCATAGGTGAGCAGCCCATTTACTTCTTCTTCAATATCAGTCAGTTGTGTATACACCGCAGCACTCATTCCCTGCATATATAGCTTCTGAATTTTATTCTGCATTTCTTTATACTGTTTCTTAAATTCCCTTACACTGCAATTGCCATATCCAAATATCTCATCAGAATATGTATGCCCTGATATACCACAGGCAATTCCTCCATACTCTGAAATGGCATAAGGACGTTTCCCTGACTCTGCAGCCAGGTCAAAGAAATAGATATGCACGCTTCTCATATCACCTGCATTCTGGTCAAACCAGCCACTGTGTGCGTCAATCAGCCGGGTTCGGTCATGGGAACGTACCATTTCCGTATTCTCAACGGCATCAAACTGTCCCCAGCCTTCATTGAATAATACCCAGGTACAGATACAGGTGCAATTATACAGCTGTCCTACTGTCTCCAGGCATTCCTTTTTCCACTCTCTCCTGCCCTTGGGATTCTTCCTGGACATCAGTCCATAATGATTATCTTTAAGCTTGCGCAGTCCCTTGAATACAGTGGGGATATAACTGGTATACAACATATGATACTCTTCTCCACCGTTGATCATATCCTGCCACACCAGCATTCCAAGCCGGTCACAGTGATAATACCATCTCATTGGTTCAATCTTGCAATGCTTGCGGATCATATTAAAACCATGCTTCTTTGCCATCTGAATGTCCTGGATCATCGCCTCATCACTGACAGGTGTCAGCAGACTCTCTGGATAATATCCCTGGTCAAGTATGCCATTTTGAAAATAAGGAACATGATTCAGACAAAGCCTTGGAATATTGTTCTCATCCTTCTCCACGCTGAAACAACGCATACCAAAATAGCCTGCAATCTGATCTTCACCATACGTAATAATCATCTGATACAAGAAAGGATCTACCGGCGACCAGCTGTGCATATCCGGGACAGGCAGAACCACTTTACGCATACCTGTTACTGTCAATTCGCTTACCGGCACTTCATTCTCATAGATTACCACCTTGCACTGCTGATATTCGTCTTCTTTCTCATTGGTAAAAAGTTCTACCTCTACATTGCTTTCATCATATAACGGCGTAATATGCAGCCTCTCTATATAAATATCCGGCACCCATTCATACCATACAGTCTGCCAGATGCCACTCTGCGCCGTATAGAACATACCACCGTTTTGCAGCTTCTGCTTGCCTTTTCCATGGTATGATGTGTCGCTCCTATCCCTTACGCACACCTGTATACAGTTCTCACCCTGCATGATATAGGAAGTGATATCCATGGAAAATGCCTGATATCCGCCCGAATGAAATCCTGCCTGTGCACCATTGATATACACCCTGCATCGCTCGTCACATGCCCCAAAATGCAGAATAAGCCGTTGTTTATCCGGTATCTCCTGTAAATGAAAGGTTCTCTGATACCATAAGAACTCTTTGGGCTGGAGTTGCCTGTGAACACCGGATAAATAAGATTCAGGTGAAAAAGGCACCAGAATCTCACCGTCGTACTTCTCCGGCATTCTGCTGCTGGAAGTAAAAGCATAATTCCACATACCATTCAATATCGTATAATTACTGCGTACCATCTGTGGTCTTGGATATTCTTCCAGTACTTTGGTACAGTCCAGATGCTCTCCCCAGACTGTCATAAGCTGATGGCTGTCTGTATTTTTCTTATGCAGCTGTAATGCTCCTATCATTTCTTTTACTTTCATCATAATCCCCGCTTTCATGCATATATTTATGCATTTACACTACTCTTTTATCATACGGCTTCATATGCCAGTTGTGCGAGTCTGACAGCTCCCATAATACCCTGATCGTCATGCAGACTTGCCGGTACTATGTATTCGTCCATATTTTCCAGGTATGGTGTTTCATAATAATGATTCAGATATTCCAGAACCTTTGCACGTATCATAGGAAATAACTGTTCCTGATGCATGACACCACCACCAAGAATGATCTTCTGAAGACTCAGTGTAAGTATGATATTGGTCATTGCTTTGGCAAGATACTCGCTTTCCAGCTCCCATACTACCTGATTATCTACCAGTTCATATGCCTTCTTGCCCCATCTTGCCTCAATAGAGGGACCAGAAGCCAGTCCTTCCAGACAGCTGTCATGGCAGGGGCATACGCTCTTACCAGGATCATGTGGATTCTTTGCAATCAGAATATGTCCTGCTTCTGGATGCATCATACCATGCAAAAGCCTGCCACCTACTGCAATACCTGCACCTATTCCTGTTCCTATGGTAAAATACGCAACGGTATCCAGTCCTTTGGCACAGCCATAGGTCATTTCACCCAGACAGGAACCATTTACATCTGTATCCAGCCCTACAGGAATATGTAATGCATTCTCCAAAGTTCCTGCAATATCATAATGACGCCAGGGAATCTTTGGTGTGTTCAGAATATGACCATAAGTCGGAGAACCCTTTACAACATCTACAGGTCCAAAAGCCCCCACTCCCAGCGCTGCAATATCTTTATCTGCAAAGTATTCTATAATCTGCGGCATGGTTTCCTGTGGCGTTGTTGTAGGAATCGAGCGCTGCTCCAGGATTCTTCCTGTCTCATCTCCTACTGCCATTACCATCTTCGTGCCACCAGCTTCTAATGCTCCGTATCTCATATCATTCAATCCTTTCACTTCTTATATTGATTTCTTTTATTTATTCCTTTAACATACTTGCATGATTCAGCAATAATGTATTGTACAGAAACAGAACATCCGCATCTGTAAAATCCACATACTCTCCCAATCGTGATGCTGAAATATAACGAGTATCAATTAATATAATCTCATGGTATACCTCTGAGAGCAAGGGTGCAAGACTACTTCCAAAAGAATCTCGAAAAATAATCAGCTTTCTGTCAGTCTGTGCCTGTGGTGATGTCAATACCTGAACCGGCGACGCTCCCCCAAGATAAAAGTCATAGAGATCTACCTGTCCCTCTTTCTCTGTAATCTGTGGTCTGTATACCGATTCTATCTGATCGTCCTCCAGGTTCCACACCTGTACATTCTCTATGATTTCATCTGTATAGTAACATATCGTATCCGGTTGTAGTGGCAATGCAGATTGTCCATAGTATACGCCATAAAAAGGATAGATCGACTCTTTCCTGAGTGTTGATAAATCTATGGAAAAATCAAGCTGCTCCCCGATCCTATCCACTACGGGCTGTAGTCTCTCCTGTCTCCAATGTGTATCTGTACAGTAATAATCTTCTATTGTCAGTGTATCCCACAGTGAAATTTGTGACATATCTGTCAGTTTTTTCTGTAGTATGTTATCCAGCTTCTCATAGTCCATAACCGGGTATCCATATGCTGACGCCTGATAATAGTTCTTATCAGGTACGATTGCATAGTACGTTCTGGCATCAGGAAAATACTGTTGTTTCAGACTAAGCATCCTGTCTGCTGCCTTGGCAATCTCTGACTCTCTTAGCGGATATTCCAGCTTACCCGCATAATCTCCTGCCACATAGATTCCATTATTTTCCTTCTGCTGTAAAATATCATATGCATAATATGCCTTCATACGCCGCAGCTGTTCCCTAAAAGGAAAATGATCCAACAGGTATTCTTCTATGGATTGCATGCAGGATTTATCCAGAATGCCATCAATTGTAATTGCCGGCATGGTTTTTAATTTACGGCGTTCCGAGGTGGAATACAGATGCTTAGGCATAGTCAGAAGCAACACAGGAGCTGTAAACAATATTCCAAGGAACAGAATAATCCATAATTTCTGTAATTTTCTCATTATGCCATCTCCTTTTCCAGCAATTATATCAGAATCTAAAATACAAAAACGGATTAAAAGAACCATCTATCAGATATGCAGTACATAATAGCAAAAGCAGTACTACTCCGATAATACTGGTAATATCCGCAAGAATCCTTTTCTTTGCCCTTTGCACATAACAATTCCACAGCATCTTAGGTAATGGAGTCGTTCCAATAACGCTAACGATTAATAATACCGCCCTGTTCCTGATTACATACCGATGCAGCTCTGTATTGACTGTTACAGACGAACTATGAATCAGGGATATCAGATTCTGCTGTAATATATGCATATCTTCTGTTTTGAAAATAAGAAAGCTGACAGCAATAACAATCAGCATATACATATGCTTTACAATCTTCCATATAGTCTGTGCCACAGGAGTATCAGGTACTGTAATGTGAATGGATTTCTCCAGAATCAGCAGGATTCCAAAACCTGCACCCCAGATAATGTAATTCCAGCCCGCTCCATGCCACAGCCCAGTCAGAAACCAGACTATCATAATATTTAAGAGCCATCTGGCTTTGCCTGCCCTGTTGCCTCCCAGGGGAATATATACGTAGTCCCGAAACCACGAACCTAATGTAATATGCCACCGCCGCCAGAATGCAGTCGCACTTTCTGCGATAAAAGGATATCTGAAATTCTCCGGAAAATGAAATCCAAACATTCTGCCAAGTCCAATTGCCATATCAGAATATCCTGAGAAATCATAATATATCTGCATGGCTGCTGTTGCTGCATAGAGCCATGCCAGTATAACAGATTCTCCTGTCATTCCTGCTATCTCCTGTGTAAACTCTCCCAGCACGTTAGCCAGAAGGACCTTCTTGGCAAGACCAATGACAAATCTGACACTTCCCTGTGCAAAATCTTCTTCTGAAATATATCTGTCTGCCAGCTCCTGTTCTATCTGCGTATATCGCACAATAGGTCCTGCAATCAATTGTGGAAAAAGCGTTACATACGCAATAAGGTTCACAAGCTTCTTCTGCCTTGCAGCTCTGCCATAATGTACATCAATGCAGTAACTTACAAGCTGAAATGTATAAAACGAAATCCCTATCGGCAGCGTTATCTCCGGCATATCAGGCATAATTCCACGCAGGAAAAATGTACTGTATTTGTAATAAAACAAAAAAACAAAAGGTACAAAAACAGACAGAATATAAGATATTCTGCCTATTACTGTACCTTTTCTATTGTCTGCTATTCCTGTCAGAATATAAGCAAATACAACCTGTCCCAGCATAAGGAAGAGCCCTGCAGGCTCTCCCCATGCATAAAAGAGACAGGATATCATACATAGACATAAATTCTTCGCTCCGGATGGCACTACTTTGTAAATCAAAAGCGCCAGTGGCAGAAAAAAGTAGAGAAACGTAATACTGGAAAATAGCATAGGAACTGCTCCTTTAATTAGATAGGATTTTCTTTCTCCAATATCTGATCAGAAACTGTCATGTTTCTTTGCTCGGCAGCCTTAACTGCTGCTTCATAGACACTGTCTGCCGTATCAGAATCTCCCATTACAAAGAAAATGTCTTTTCCAAAGGAATTGGCAATCTCCTTCTCTGCTGTTACACAGATCCACTTAGCCGGATCTACACTGTCAAATACCCGTTTCTTTATCTGGTCTACATCTGCATCATCATTTGTCCTGATGTACATCGCAGAATATGCGATTGAGCCAATTCCTGACTCTGACATATAAATGCCCTCTATTCCCGTAATATCTGTCAGGCCTGTCTGATAAGTCACAGAATCCATATCCTGCAGATCCACCTCACTGGTTTCCAGATATGCAGGCAGGATATCCTCTGATACCTGTGCATATACATCATCAAACAAAGCCGATACCTCATCCAGACTCTCCAGATGAACCATGGTATCTTCATCATGTTCCTGTGTTGTTACTTCATCCGGATTACGATCTGTATCTGCTCCACATCCGGTAACGAGCATTGCTGCTGCAAGCACTGCTGCAAGCGTAGTCGTCAGTTTTCTTCTTTTCATTGCTGATTCCTCCACGTTTATAATATGTACTCTCGGAGTCTTCTAAATGAAGCATTCTGAGAGTACATTAATATAAGATCAGTGTCTGCGGTTTTTGTATAGATTATACATATTATATCTGATTAGTTAAATGGAATAACTGCTCCGTCATATGTATCGTTAATATACTGCTTGATAGCATCAGACTTCAGGACATCTACTAAAGCCTTTGTCTTTTCACTGTTTTCATTGCCTTCTTTTACTGCAATTACATTCACATATGTCTTAGCTGCTTCTGAATCAGCAGTCTCATATTTGATTGCATCCTTAGCTACAGAAAGACCAGCCTGTAATGCATAGTTACCGTTTAATACAACGAAAGCAACTTCTTCTCTTACTCTTGCTACCTGCTCAGCTGCCAGCTCCTGAATCTTAACATCCTTAGGATTCTCTACGATATCATTTACAGTTGCTTCCAGACCAACACCGTCTTTAAGTGTCAGTATACCATTATCCTGCAATAAGAGCAATGCTCTTGCTTCGTTTGTTGTATCATTAGGAACTGCGATAACATCACCACTTTCCAGATCATCCAGGCTGGATTTTGTTCCAGGATAGATACCAAATGGCTCATAATGGATGCCGCCTGCATTTACAAGGTGTGTACCATGTTCTTCATTGAAGCTGTCAAGATAAGGAATGTGCTGGAAATAATTGGCATCAAATTCACCACTCTCAACAACATTGTTCGGCTGTACATAATCATCAAATACTGTTACCTGAAGATCCCATCCCTGCTCTGCAAGAATAGACTTTGCCTGTTCCAGAATCTCTGCATGAGGTGTAGCACTTGCTGCTACTGTAATTGTCTTATCCTCTGTAGATGTGCTCTCTGCTGCCTGTGTTGCTGCTTCTGTTGCTGCTGTGTCTGTGCTTCCTGTTGCTTCTGCTGCAGGTTCAGATGTTGCTGTGTTGCCGCATCCTGCTAAAGATGCTACAGCTAATGCTGCTGTCAAAATGACTGCTGTTACTCTTTTTTTCATAATTTCTCCTCCATTAATAATAAATATCTATAACCTCCGCTGTGCGGATTGTTATCTCTTACGCCTGTCGATCTTATTGGCAATATGCATGCCTATTGTCTGGAATATCTGCACCAGAACGATCAACAGAATCACTGTTACAACCATGATATCTACCTGATAACGATGATATCCGTAACGAATAGCGATATCTCCAAGACCGCCTCCGCCTACAGTACCTGCCATGGCAGAATAACCAAGTATTGTACCGATTGCGATAGTAGCACCTACAAGAATGGATGTTCTTGCCTCTACCAGCAATACTTTGAAGATAATTGTAAAAGTACTTGCTCCCATGGACTGTGCTGCCTCAATGACACCACCATCCACTTCTTTCAGGGAAGACTCTACCATTCGACCGATAAAAGGTGTTGCTGCTACAACCAGCGGCACTATTGTCGCTGTAGAGCCATAGCTCTTACCTACGACCAGTCTTGTAAAAGGAATCAATACGATCAGAAGAATCAGGAATGGAATACTTCTGATAATATTGGAAATAAAATCCAGAATCTTATAAACTACTGCATTGGGTCTGATGCCTGTCTTGTCTGTAACTGCCAGTGCAATTCCAAGAGGCATTCCAAACACATATCCCATAATCGTAGATGCCAGAGTCATATATAATGTTTCACCGATTCCTACCAGAATCATATTGATTACTGCTTTATCCCACATAATCAGTTACCTCCTCTACTGCAAGATTTCTGTCTTTCAGATACTGTATCATTTCATGGCTGATCTTCTTATCTTCCGGTAAGCCCAGAATCATCTCACCATGAGCAATACCACTGACATTTTTTGTATCTGCTCTGAGGATATTCACCGGTGTCTGGAATCGAAGTACCATATTGGCAATCACCGGTTCAAAGGATGAGTTCGCTGAAAATACGATTCTCACACAGTTCTTTGTCTGTAATTCATCAACCAGCTCTGCATTTTCGGATGCACTTCTGATTACAAGCTCCCTGGCTTCCTTAGACTGTGGATGACTGAATACTTCCAGAACTTCTCCTGTCTCTACCAGATGTCCACTGCCAACAATGCCTACTCTGTTACAGATTTCTCTAACAACTGCCATTTCATGAGTAATAATTACAATGGTAATTCCATATTTCTCATTAATTTCTTTTAATAATGCCAGGATAGACTTGGTCGTCTGTGGGTCCAATGCACTGGTAGCCTCATCACACAGCAGAATCTTGGGATTGGAAGCCAGCGCTCTTGCGATTGCCACTCTCTGCTTCTGTCCACCGGAAAGCTGTATCGGATAAGCCTTGGCTTTATCGGAGAGCCCAACAATCTCCAAAAGCTCCTTGGCTCTCTTCCTTGCATCAGCCTTGGAAACTCCCGCAATTCTCAAGGGGAAGCAGACATTATCCATAACATTCTTCTGCATCAACAGATTAAAATGCTGAAAAATCATTGCAATGCCTCTGCGCTCCATACGCAGTTCCTTCTCGCTCAAAGCCGACAGATCCTTACCCTCTATCTCTACAGTACCGGAGGTTGGACGTTCCAGAAAATTCAAGCATCTGACTAACGTACTCTTACCGGCACCACTCATACCAATGATACCAAAAATATCGCCTTTATTGATTGTAAGGCTTACATCCTGTAATGCATGCACTGTACCATCCTTGGTCTCGTAGGTTTTGGATACATTTTTTAAAGTAATCATCACTTTACCAAACCTTTCTTCTTTATTTTATTGTCACTGACTATTCCAGTATAGATACATGAAACCATGCAATATTGTAAAGCACTTATATTATTATGTCAAATTCGTTATTAAAAACAAATACATATTATCATACAATTCCTATATAGTAAACAGGAGATTTATTGATAGTTTATTTTACTTATTTTCTCTTAACTATATAGACTTTTTTTATTTTGTATTTTAAAATAAAAATATATTATTTATTGGCAGAAAGGAAAAAAGAAATGGAATACAATGAAAAATATTTTAAAGCAAGCGCCAACAAAAAGGCCCGTATGGTATGGATTATCCTGCTTGTCCTGATTACATTAGGCCATGCTCCACAGATTGGAAAAGGAATCTCCGCAGGTAATTTCATCATAATGATCCTTCTTGGATGGCTTCCCTATTTATTTGGACGTATCATGTGTAAACTCAACGGTGACGACTGGATCAAATACAAAGAGGTCGTAGCGATAGGATATGGTGTTTTCTATGCCTATACTATCTGCGTATCACCTTTTGATCTTGCATTTATCTATATTTTCCCGCTTATCACAATGATGGTACTCTTCAATGATTATATTTTTCTTATTAAAATATGTGTTCTGAATGATGCCGTCCTGCTTCTGAGTGCCCTTATATTCTACATTCAGGGAACAATACCCGCAGGTTATGCCAATGACCTGCCTCTGGAAATCAGTACAATCACCCTCTGTTATATAGGCTGTATTTTGTCTGTAAAACACATTACTTCCTCCAATGATGCACTGACCGGTTCTATCCAGGGTAATCTTGAACGTGTCGTGAATACTGTAAATAAGGTAAAAGGTGCCAGCAATTCCATCGTAGATGGTGTCACTGTTGTCAGGGAACTTGCAGACGAGAACCGTCAGGGTGCCAACTCTGTTGTTAAAAGCATGAACAAGCTGTCTGATAACAACAATACACTGCATGACAAGACAATGTCTTCTGTTGATATGACAACTGACATCAATACACAGGTACAAAGCGTTGTAACCCTCATTGATGAAATGGTCAAACTGATTAATGAATCGGGACAGCATGCAGACGAAAGCAGCCACGAACTTGTAAAAGTCATGGACACCACAAATGTCATTGCAGACCTTTCTTCCCAGGTGGAGCAGATTCTTGGAATCTTCAGTAATGAATTCCAAATGGTAAAGGATGAAACAAGTACCATTTCCGGCATCACATCACAGACGAATCTGCTGGCGCTGAATGCCTCTATTGAAGCTGCAAGAGCCGGTGATGCAGGACGAGGCTTCGCCGTTGTAGCAGAACAGATCAGGCAGTTGAGTACAAATACCAAATCTTCCTCTGAACGTATTATGGGCGCTCTTGGCAACTTACAGGAGACTTCTGAGAAGATGACTTCTTCCATTACCCAGACGCTGACCCTGATTCAGGAGCTGCTGACCAGTATGGCTGGAATTAATGAAAATGTTACTCAAATTGCAACAGATTCTACGCAGCTTAACGGTAACATACAGACAATCGACCATGCTATGAAAGAGGTAGAATCCTCCAATCAGAATCTGGTCGATAATATGTCCCTGATTACAGAAGTCATGGGCGTTATGACAGACTGTGTATCTGATGCAGGAGATACTACCAAAACAATGCTCAGCAAGTATAAAGAAACCTCTGTCAATGTGGAGAATATTGAAAAAGTCGTTGATAATTTGGTCAAAGAGCTCGGTTCCGGCGGTTTCATGGGAATCCAGGATGTTACAAAAGGCATGCGCATTGCACTGTTCGTAAAGGATGCAGCCGGCCATACCAGTGAATATAACGGTATTGTCAGTGGTACTATAGATAATGGTATTCTTGCTTCCATGAATACCTCTTCTCTTAACTTAAAGGATAAAACAATTACCTATTGCATGCAGATTTCTGTGGCAAATGAAGTATACTACTGGGAACAGGCACAGGTTTCTATTCCAAAGAACAGCCCAGCCGGTACATACCAGATTACCGTAAATACCACCCCTTCTGTTATGAACAGACGTAAATATGCCAGAATGCCAATCCATAATCTGTGTACGGTAACATTTACTGACAGCAATCAGACTATTGACGCACAGATGCTCAATATCAGTGGTGGTGGATTTGCTTTCAAATCCCCGGAAAGAATCTTTATGGAATCCAAGGGTAAACACATCACATTGCATTTAAAGGCATTCCCGCTGGAGGGTCAGAGTGAACAGTCCGCTACAATCATCCGATGCACAAATGATGAAGGTACTTATATCATTGGCTGCCGTCTGGATGCTGATAACAAAGATATTGCAGCATATGTCGCTAAGAATTATAAAGAATAGACAAATGAGCAACAAAAAAGTCACGTTTTTCGCGTGACTTTTTTATTGCTATCTTTTATTTCCAAAATAGGATACCACCAGTGTACCTACACCTGTATGCGCTCCAACTGTGGGGCTGATTGAAAGAATCATGGTCTTGGCATCCGGGTATTTCTCTTTCACCATGCCTTCCAGTTCTTCTGCCTCAGACTGTGTATCAGAATGTGAAATAAATACTTCATTGACTTCCCATCCGTCTATATTCTGTTCGATCGTATCAACCAGCATCTTCATTGCCTTTTTCCTGCCTCTGGTCTTGGCTATGTTAGATAACTTGCCTTCATCATCCATATGCAGAACCGGCTGGATATTTAATGCTGTACCAATAATCGCAGTTGATTTGGCAAGTCTGCCGCCTCTTACGAGGTGGAACAGATCTTCTACTGTAAAATGATGTACAACATGAAGCTTGTTCGCCTCAATCCACTCTGCAATCTCTTCCATTGTCTTGCCCTGCTTCTTCATTTCTACAGCATGGTAGACCAGCAGTGCCTGTCCACACTCTGCACTCAGGGAATCTATTACAATAATCTTACTATCCGGATACTCTTCCTGTAATTCTCTGCCACACATTGCTGCATTATTATAGCTGCTGCTGATTCCTGAAGAAAATCCAATATGAAGAATATCGAACCCTGCATCCAACTGTTCCTTCATAACCTTCATAATATATTCGGGATTGGTCGCACTTGTGGTAGGCATCTTGCCCTCTCGGATCTTCTGGTAGAATTCCTTATCCGTTAATTCTTTTCCAATGTCCTTACCGAATTCCTCTTCATCTATATAATAATGTAATGGATGTATCGCAATATTGTTTTCCTTCAGATAATCTTCTGGCAAACTGGCTGTTGAATCCGTTGAAATAACAAACTCTCTCATTTCCTATACCAAACCTTCCTGTAAAATGTAACACTTGTTGCTTTTTGTTTCTGTCTGTATTATAATTTCTATTATTTCTACTGACAACGGTCAAAATGCATGGCAATGTTACATAATATACATTTTATACACATGTGTTACTTATCTATACCGTGTTATGTATTAAAAAAGGAGACTTTACATGATTTCCAACCCCACAGACCGCCGCGTACAGCGCACACAGAAAAATATACGTAATGCTCTCATTTCTCTGCTCTCTGAGAAAGAACTATCCCAGATTACGGTAAAAGAGCTGTCTGATAAGGCAGATATTAACCGTAAAACCTTCTATAGCTATTACTCTGGAATTGATGACATTCTGGATAAAATCGAGGATGAAATTGTAGAGAAGCTGCTTGCCATTATCCGTGATTATGACTTTCGTTCCTCTGATTTTGATGCTTATGCGCTTTTTTGCAGTCTAAACCAGATCATCAATGATGACTTTGAATTATATCGAAGTCTCATATTCTCTAATAATTATGATTTTCTGCTTATAAAGGTGAAAAATACAATCAAAAAGACACTGTTGGAAAGATATGCTCCCAAAATCAATGCACAGAATAATCTGCTGGGACTTTATGCCGAATACGTAGCATCCGGTATTGTGTCCATGTACATTGAATGGTTTCATTCTGACAACAGTGTCTCTCTTGAGGAGCTTGCCAAGGCGGCAAGCGATATTACTTTATTTGGTTTTTCTTCTTATCGGAAATTATGATTTTTGAAATCTCAGAACCTGCACAGACTCTCCATCAATATGACAGGAACAGCAGCCTTGCGTAAGCTGAATTTCTTCCTCCCTTGGAGATACTTTCAATGGTTCTGCAAAGGAGTTCTCATCTTCCAGGGCAAATCCTGACATAATATAAGCAGTTCCTTTTGCCTGTTCGATGCCTTCCATATGAAGCACTGTATCTATCGGTCTCTTCTGCACGTTGACCAGCTTCACTATGATATCTCCTGTCTGGCAGTCGACAGATGCAGCGGTATAGAGAGGTTCTATCTTTACCGGTGCATGATAAATCTCATGGATCAGTTCTCCGTCAATGTATGCCTTTAAATGTCTGCCCTCTATCTCCAGCTTCAGCTCATATTCCCTGTCAGCTGCTACAGTAAAGGAAGACTGGGTAAGACAGGAATTACGTCCGGCAATATCCTGTGTCAATGCACTGTCCATGTTCTGCCAGCCGCCAATCTCCCACTGATAACGGTTCTTCTCATCCCGGTTCCCATATTGAAGCATAAAGCCCCGTCTGCCATACAGCATTTCACCTTTTACTGTAATGATATAATGGTCAGATTCTACTGTATGCAGCAAAATATCCTCTGTCACCACTCTGGCATCAGGATCAGCCGATATGTACTGTTCTACGTTATCTCCTACGAAATATACCTCAGAGTCCTTCCAGATTGTACCATTCTGTATATCTTCAATCATGATCTGAGAATATCTGACAACCGTGTCAGGTTCTGTTCTAAGTCCAAAACCGCCTTTGGGATCATCCTGTATCGTTACACTGTCGTCTATCCCTGTCATTTCCAGCTCAATCCTGTCATCTCCCTGATGATTCATGAAAAGCTTCTGTACATAATAGTTGGCTGTTCCGTATGCCTGGTGGTTATCAAACCAGATCATATCCGGTTTCCAGTTGATATAGTTCACATTACACAATAATGGTGCATAGCACGCCAGTCCAACTTTCTCACTGTTGCGTTCCATACCGGTCATATAAGATGCCTCTATGAGCGCATTATACCAGGTGTTACCCCAGCTTGCATATTCGCCAAGAAATACCCTGGGATCTTTCTCATCAAAAGAATCATAACGGTGATGATTGGCAAGGAACCACTCCGGCGCCATATAATAATGCTCGTCTACCAGATCTGCATGATTTCTTCTGGCACAATTCCAGCCCTTCTCATACTCTCC
>ULPA01005135.1_pt1 | contig 13430 bp, 10 predicted proteins | sample 1953061 | NCBI WGS metagenome assembly ULPA01 (sample SAMEA4835617, study PRJEB28245) | human gut metagenome | biome: gut microbiome; material: fecal sample | place: Denmark | collected 2008
TACTCGTCCTTTTCTCCGATACTGCCGTGTTCATAAATCACGCTGTGATCGCCCAATTTCATTTTCTCATAAGCTTCCTTAAATTCTGCGGGCGGCATGTGGAAAAATGCCATGGCAGGCACTTTTCTCTCGCTCAGGTTTTCCATGCACCAGTCCGTCTGATCCTCATGGATCCGGTCGAAACCGCTGAAAAACCAGCCGTCGCCGTACATGTTGGAATCCAGCAGAATCAGCGGAAGTAACAGTTTTCCCTGATCATCTGTGAGGTCTACTACAAAATTCCCGACGCCGGTAATGGGATTCTGAGGACTGTGCTCATATCTTCCTTTGGTAAAAACGGCATATTTTCCCGTTGCAAAAATCTCCGCCAGTTGCTCTTTATTGCATGCAGCCCCCATCTCACAGTCATGATTGCCGAAGACAAACGTATAGGGAATCTGAAAACCATCCAGAAATGCCAGCAGTTTTTCTGCCTGCTTTCGGTTGTTCATGGTACCGCTTTTCGGGAAAAACGGGAAAACAGAATCTCCGGTCAGGACGATCAGATCCGGTCCCGTCCGGCGGATCAGCTCCGTCACCGCTGCCAGCGCCAGTCTGTCCTTTTTCCCGGAAAACATGCCGAAACCAAGGTGCAGGTCTGTCAGCTGTAATATTTTATAATCTCTGTCCGTCGGGATGCAAAGGGAAAAAGTCTCTTCGTCCCGAATTTGAAAATTTTGAGAGGTATACATAGTAATCTCTTTTCTGTCACTTAATCTGTTTCACTATTGTATTTGAGTTTTTTGAAATCAGCTCAATGGGATCAACGCACCGATTGCAGACAGTAGCGTAGACAGCACCATCAGCACCTGAAACGGCACTGTGCCGATCACGCCGCAGATAGGACTGCTGCCGGCTTTTTTCCTGGACTTTCCATAGGTCAGCACCAGCATGATGCTCACCAGTACCACAACGCCACTCATGATCCGGGTCAGAACGATAAAGCTGTTCACTCCAAACATAGCAAACAGGATGCAGGGGACTGTGGCGATCAGCCAGCTGATGCGGTTGCCGCTGCCGATCTGCTCATGAACCACATCGCGGAGGGCGAGAGTATTGCTCCAGAACGTGGTAAGTAAAGCAAACAGGGAAAATACGCCTGCCAGGATCATTGCCCAGGTACCGATGCTCTCTCCCAACTGCATGTATGCCAGTTCTTTTTCCAGTGCTCCCTTGGTTCCCAGGAGAACCGTGCCCGTCACGATCAGAACAAACACTGAGGAAAGCCCAAAACCGATGAAGATGGAGCGGCGGATCTGTTTCGCGTTGCCATCCAGACCTTTCACCACCTGGATCACTGCCTGATTGGCAGATGTGGCGAATACCACCATACTGTACAGCGCCAGCAGATTATTCCAGTGGAACTGTGCCCGTTGCAAAGAATTCAGCGGATGCATAAATGTGCCTACCGTCATCACTGCCACAATGCCCATGAGGACAATGACTGCGTATTTCTGCGCGATGCCCACGGCTTTCATGCCGATAAACACCACAACTCCGGCGATCACATAGTACAAAACCTGCGCCGCCACAAAAGGCATTCCGAACCAGTTCACAAAAATCTGCGCTCCGCCGTTGATGTTGCCGCTGACACCGATCATAATTGCCAGTCCATAGACAATAAATACACTCCAGCTGAAGATCTGCTTCATTTTCCCATGAAACAGCTCTCCTTCAAAGCTTTTCACCAGCTGGACACCACCGTTATTGTAAGACAGCTCGGCAATGATCAGATGCAGGATCACGTTCACGCAATAGGCGATTAATACCATCCACACGACATCCAGCATGCTGTTCTTCGTGGCAAGATACGGAACGGCGATGATGCCGGTACCGATGCTGTTGCCGACGATCATGCTGATGGCTTCGAAGGTCGTGAGATGGGCTTCGGATTGGATAGGTTGGGACATAGGGAGGCCTCCTTGGTAAAAATACTGATTTTATAAAAGTTTGGTGGTAAGTGCTTCCTGCAATACTTTTGAACAGTTGATTCCACGTTTATCGGCAAGTTTGGACATCCATGCCGGAAGCGAGACATTTTTGCGAACTGCTTTGGTGTCAGTCATGCTGCGATATTTAATCGTATCTGCCTGGATGATCGTAAGAATATCTGTCGGTAAATGAGGAATCTCTGCCTGCGGTGTAGGCTCATTCGGAGTAATATCTTCATCTTCCAGACCAACAAGACAAAGATTCAGTGCATCTGTGATAAGTGCAATCGCTTCTGTCAAAGTCGGTGCTGTTGTAATACATCCGTCCACATCCGGAACCTTCGCATAGAAAGTGCCGTCTTTTTCAGTAATAACAGCAGTATATGTGTATTGCATATCATTTACCTCCTTCTATATTTGCTTCTTTCAAAATATATCGCATATCATTTTCATTAAAATCATGACGTTTTACAGGAATTGTCTGCTTGGTATTCGGTTTGAAATACAGGTCATGACTTGCTCCATGTCTTTTAAAAATAAAACCGTTCTTTTCCAATTCTTTAATTGTTTTCTTTCGTGGATGCATTCTTCTCTCCTCTTATATTATACACAATATTACACAAAATCAATAGTGAAATACACAAATTTACACAAAACCATGCAACATAACATTAAAAATTCAAATTGTTACGTAGGAAATATAAATAGATTCTGTTAAAACTGACTTTAAAAGATATTGTAATTATCAACATGTTGTACAATATCAGACATAAAATAGAATAGTATAAGAAATTATTACAATCTGTTTTGATTTCAATATAAAGTATTTCTTGTCTGTGAATAAAAAAATCCAAAGAACTAATTATTCTTTCATGTTCTCTTCTTGCATCCAAAGAGGCATATAGTTTCCATCTTTTTGCTTATAGAAATTTTTACTCAAATATCTGTTTTCCGTCTCATATTCTTCCGGTGTCATTCCGTTTTTTCCAAAATGGGGCTTCCATAAGCGTTTCCGTTGCCCAATCGCTTTGCCTGACCGTCTTGCTCAATTAAATGTCCTCCTTCTATGTAATCACACAGTACATTATATACGATTGTCTTTTCTATTTCAATCCACGCTCCCGCGAGGGGAGCGACCATGTTGAAAAAACAGATTATCCCCATCGTCCGTGCATTTCAATCCGCGCTCCCGCGAGGAGAGCGACCATTGGAACAGACAGATTGCCTTCTGAGGCGGCATTTCAATCCACGCTCCCGCGAGGGGAACGACGGCCAGCGCAGTAGAGGCTTGCAATAAGGCGTTTATTTCAATCCACGCTCCCGCGAGGGGAGCGACACCGTATAGCGTCAGTCAGATCAACATGTACTGATTTCAATCCACGCTCCCACGAGGGGAGCGACTAAATACCTGACGGAGAAAGACAGATACCTGATTATTTCAATCCGCGCTCCCACGAGAGGAGCGACTATAATAGGCATGCTGTTGACTCTTTCCAGCAGATTTCAATCCGCGCTCCCGCGAGGGGAGCGACTCGTTTCCGTTCAGATAGTTATACTGCAGCTTAAAATTTCAATCCGCGCTCCCGCGAGGGGAGCGACGCTGCCTCCGTTTCCTCATTCTCGCCCGTATGTAATTTCAATCCGCGCTCCCGCGAGGGGAGCGACTCTGCTTCATCGGGTACCACTTTTTGATACATACATTTCAATCCGCGCTCCCGCGAGGGGAGCGACGTTTCGGGGAAAAAAGTTTTCCACCATTTTTGTTAATTTCAATCCGCGCTCCCGCGAGGGGAGCGACGCCACCGAAGAAGCTGCCTATTATGGGTTCGAGATTTCAATCCGCGCTCCCGCGAGGGGAGCGACATCGATCTGTACAAGTATTTCCGTTATCGCTGTTGATTTCAATCCGCGCTCCCGCGAGGGGAGCGACCTTCTGGCTGTTTACATACTCGTCCAGGTCTGCCGATTTCAATCCGCGCTCCCGCGAGGGGAGCGACAGGATCAAACTTAATACTATCTAAAAAGCTAATATTTCAATCCGCGCTCCCGCGAGGGGAGCGACCGTTTTTTCGTCAATTAGCTCAAAATGATTGTAGATTTCAATCCGCGCTCCCGCGAGGGGAGCGACCTTACACCAAAACTCAACTACGTGGTAAATGTGATTTCAATCCGCGCTCCCGCGAGGGGAGCGACCAGGGTGTCTAGTGAGTTTCCGGGGACAAAAAAAATTTCAATCCGCGCTCCCGCGAGGGGAGCGACTATACCACCTATATACGTAACATTAAAGTTACCATTTCAATCCGCGCTCCCGCGAGGGGAGCGACGAGATGTTCGTCGAATCCGACGACGACTTTTTTATTTCAATCCGCGCTCCCGCGAGGGGAGCGACCGAAATCCCTATGTCGCAAAAAAGACAAAAGGGTGGATTTCAATCCGCGCTCCCGCGAGGGGAGCGACATCAATTTTCGCCAAAAAGTTCTCTTCTCTCTTAGCAAAAATTGTGTAATACATTTATTTTTTATAACAAACTTCCTTAATTAAAAATATCTATGTATGTTATTTCAAAAATCTTACAATTTTTCAGGTGCGAATCGCCTAGGCATTTTATGTGCGCTTGGCTTTCGCATCAGTCACAAAATCAGTGGCTGATCCGGAGCTATTCCTCTATCCACTCCAATATGTTCTATCTTGGTCTGGTATTTATTCCCCAGGTAATAGAAGCGAAGGCTGTCCTTTTCTGTATCAATGATATCCTCAAGTGTTGCCTTCAACGCAATGCTCTGTGCATTATCCAAAAAGCATTCAAATACTGAATTCTGAACTCTTCTTCCATAGTTGACGCATTGCTTTGCCACTTTTCGCAGCCTTGCTTTGCCGGCTGCATTTTCTGTGTTGACATCGTATGTGATCAATACTAACATACCACACCTCACTTCCATAGGAATGCAGGATAGCCGTCCAAATCGCCACGTAGGAATCGTGCCAGCAGCATTGCCTGCACATAAGGAACCATACCCCATTCCACTTTTTCCTGCAAATAGGGATGCGTTATGGTTTCCTTTTTACGATTCTGCCACTCCGTCAGTATTACCTTTCGTCCATCATCATCCAGAAGAACCGCGCCGTTTTCTTTTTGGGTAAAATTTTTAGCTGTGATCATCCGTTTATTTACCAACGACAGCACAAAGCGATCCGCCAACACGGATCTTAGTTCCTCCATCATATCCAGCGCCAGCGATGCTCTGCCTGGGCGCTCTGTGTGCAGATATCCCACGCAGGGATCTAACCCTACGCACTCCAGTGCAGATGCTTCCATATTTGTCAGTAATGTATACACAAAAGACATCATTGCGTTCATTTTATCGCAGGGCGGTCTTTTATTCCTGCCTTGAAATGTAAAATCTTTTTTCTGCTGCAGAATCAATTCGTCAAACACGCTAAAATAAATACTGGCTGCCTCTCCTTCATATCCCCTGAGTTCGTCCCCGGAGGTGCTGTTCTGAATCAATATCAAAGAATTTTTCAGCATTTCGGATGCCTTTTTTACCCGCTCTGCATCAATCTGCATACTATGATCTCTGACTGCCCGCTCCAGAACCCACCTGGCATTATGTACTTTTCCGAGGATACAATTTTTAGCAATCTCCAATCCCACCAGTTCATCTTTGCTACTGGTATACTGTTGTTCCCGCAGGATCACGTTGCCCCTCACTTTTCCGGTGACCCGTGCCAGAAATTTTCCCTGGGGAGTCATGTAACACAGAGAAATATTTCGTTCTGCACAGGCACCCATAAGTGCCGGACTGGTTCCCCGATATCCGAACGATACAATTCCCTCGAGATTATGTAGCGGAACTCTGCCAAGTTCTTTTTTATCATCGTAAATAACGATATTTTCACCATCTAACGCCAGGTAACTGTTTTCGGAAGTAACATATAACGTATTCAATAATTTTTTCATACGTTTTCCTCCATAAGCACCTGATCCATATAGTTTTTCACAGAACCGGTTTTTGCGAGTCTGGGCATACAAAGTTCCTTTAAAGAACAGGAAGTACAGTTCTTTCCCATCTTTACTTTCGGTGTATACCGCCGCTCATAATATTGATGCATTTCCTGAAACATCTCCCGCACTTCGCTGCGAAGTTCTTCCGTGATCTCCACGATTTCCCTCCGTTTTGTCTCTCCGTAAAAGAGTGCACCTTCCGGAATCTGTGTGGAAAACATTTCTTCCAGGCACATTGCCTGCGCCGCTAATTGTAATTTGTCTTCCTCTGTGATCTTCGGCTTTCCCTTCTTGTATTCGATCGGATATACCGAAAAATTACCCCTGTGCCCATGCAGGCGGATTCCATCCTCACGTCTATGGAATTCCACCACATCACACTCACCCGTGACGCCCATTTCTCTGGACGCCACGAGTAATGCTCTCGCTATGATCGTGTCTCTTCTTTTTTCGGTAAGATATGGATCATGTGCTTTCTTATGCATTAATTCACCGATTACCGTATGTTCATTTTCAGCCCACTGTTGCTCTATATGGATCAGTGCCCACTGTCTTTTGCAGAATCTGAAATGCTGGATCCCGGATATCATGAGATAATCATCTTCTGCATATTCCATTAATTCATCCTTCTCACTTCCACAGAATCAGGAATCTGCTCCTCGTGAACAGTAACTGTATAATCCTGATATTTTCTGGGATATTCCACATCCTCGTTTTTCTTCACTTCTACGGCATCGAATAATTTATATGCCGGACAGTCACCCAATTCTTTGCTATGTTTGAATACGATCAGCTCTCGCACCGCCATATTTCCTCTCGCTGCGGAGTGATCTACTTCAAACATATTAAGGATCGCTTCCCATAACAGTTCCAGATCGTCTTCGGAAAATCCAGTTACTTTCCGTGCCAGATTTGCGGAAATATAGCCTTCTGCACGATACAGACCGTAAGGAACAATGGTCTTTCTTCCCATCTCTGTATTCTTGTTTTCCGCATCTTTCTCTGTGGTGATAGCAACTCTGGTGATGGTTACTTCCTGGCTGATGATCGGATCGATGCTTCTGGCAAATCCGATCTGCACGGGTCCTCTCACCTGCCCGCAGTTCAGCGATGCTTTTACAAACGTAGTCATTACGGCTCCAAAAGTACGGATATCATAGAAATTCCGGCACATATAGTCTTTCAGTTTAAGATCTACACCGGGATCATTTTTCTTTAGCTTTTTGAGTTCCTCTGTCACCTTCTTATCATCTGTTTCGGTGAGTCCCATATCTGCACAGGCTTCTCTATCGCTGCGGTTTAACGGTACATCTTCCTTAATGTAGATTTTATACCCCTGAGCATCCTCTTTTACAGTCTCGACATAATTACGGATCTTACGTTTCAGGCAGACATCCGTTACCAGACCTAGTCCGCTCTCCGGGTCTACTCTTGGCATATTGCCCGCATCGGGATCTCCGTTGGGATTGCCGTTCTCCACATCAAATAATACTACAAACTCATATCTGTTTTTGATCACTTCACTCATTTATTTGTCCTCCCCTTTTTTATATTTTTCCTGCTGTTGATGATAGTAGCCAAGATCAAACTGTCCTTGTTGCTCCAGCGACAACCGTTTCGGAAAATCATCCAGTTTTCCCATAATTTCCGTCAATTCTTTTTCGTAATAGACTTTTGCACCGCCTTTATCCCGTTCCAGCTTTTTCACATGGCTGTTTTTCAGTTTGATCAGCACCGGGAAAATAACCGCAGGTGTCGCACAAGCGGAATTAAAATAGCGATCACGGATTGTTGTTGTGATGGTCGGATTTGCTTCCTTCTGTATAGTTTCCAATACAGAAAACAATCTGCCCAACACATAGGCTGCATCATTGCAGTCTTTATTCAGTCCCATAAATTTTTCTCCTTTCATACAATCATAGTTTTTTATTAAATACGCCTTGATGATTGCTGCTCGTCCCCAGCTTATTTTTTTATCCCCACTCTCAGCCCGAATACGAATCAGAGTGTTCGCATATAAGCTTGTCGGATATCGTCCACCGGATAAAATTGCCTGCAATACCAGCGCTGCCATGTTCGGAGCCGGTGTCTTATCTTTTGATTTCTGATTCACTGTTTCATTCAGCATATCACGAATTCCCAGATAATCCTGCTCTGCCCACACCGGTTTTACGATTTTGAGCCGTTCATAATGTTCTGCTATATTCTGTAAGATATTACCAAAAGAATTTACATAGAAAAAACGGACCGACAATCGCGCCGCATTCGGAGCTAATGCCAATATGTAAAAATTCTGTTTTGGATCCATCTCCGCATCTTCCAGATAGATTTTCGTATCTTCTTTCAGGCTGTCGAAAATGTCCTTCAGTTTTTTCTGGTTATCCTTCGTGGGTCTAAACATATTCAGAAAACACTTCTGATACTGCTCTTTACCGCTTTCCGCCCAGTACACTATCATGGAATCTCCCATGGAAAAAGTGTAGTCTCGCTGGGACAACAAATAATTCAGTGCAGTGGTATAGGCAAATTCCGCATATTTTCCCACCGGTGCATTATAACTCTGTTCCTTTCCGTAAGACTCAAATGACGGTGCATTGAATGACACCAGCGCCGCTCCACTGGACTGTGCCCCAGGTACTCCTTTGATTGCTTTATGAATTCGTGATATCTCGGCTTTTTTGCCAGTAACCAGACAAATGCCGTTATCTTCTCCGCCATTCTGTGCCCGATAATTCTCCCAGCAATCACGAATCTCCGGATCATCCTGTGCTTCCTGCCCTTCCACGGAGAAAATAAGATTGCCGCCTTCTGTCAACTCTTCCCAGTTCTCCCGGATCACGGGATATTCTGCAGCTTTCTCCGGATCCCATTTTTCAAAATAGGCTAAAATTGCCCGGGCTGTTTTTCCTTGTGCAGATTGCAGGATCTGTCCATGCTTTTCTTTTGTCGCCTGGAAACAATCCATTACACGCGGATTCGTCCCTTCTGCATCAATGCCCAGCATGTACTTGGAATTATCGCACAGGAAATTGGCTGCCACGCCGGAGGATCTGGTCACCATCTCCGGTACGACGAGATTTGCCGGTACCCAGACTGCTTTCTTGCCACGCATATCCTCTATTTTTCTGGAGGTAATACCTATGATATCCCCCTCCGAAGACAAATTGATTTCGTAGGATACTTTTGCATGGCACCACCCAAGCCTGGAAACTTTTCCCTGTTCTGCCAGATTTTCATAGTATTTTACCAGTGCCTGTAATATCATCGCAGCACCTCGCAATCTCTCAGATCCACCACGCCATGACGCATTACCGCCCGGAAAAACATAGGTTTGATATTTTCCGGATCACTGTAATCCATGTCAAACAGCATGATGCCAAGATCTTTTTCTTCTACTACATCATAGGCGGTATGAATTTCTTCTTCCTCGCAGAGAGCAAAATGCGCCGAGAATTCTCTACAACCGAAGTATGGCATATAATAAAATTCTCCTTTACGCAGCCGTCTCATGATAATGTCCTTAAATTTTCCGGGATTATCAGAAGCATTGGCTTTCTCTGTCATTTCAAAATGAGCTTCGATGGTGTAGCTTACATTGCAGAGCAGCTGTGATGCTCTCTGTACAATGTCCTCCTTCGTACTAATATACAATGTTTTGTCTGCACCGTTGTATGCCTGCAATACATTGCTTGCCAGGATCTTGCTTTTTACTTCATTTCGTCGTACACTTGTAAATTGGATAGGGTTTTTGACATAGATTTTGTCGATGATCCACCGCATTCCCGGATGCCAGTAAATGGCTTCCAAAATACCGCGTGCCGCTGAGGGCGTGATGATGTCATAGCTGTAGCGTTCAACTTTGAGTTCGGGTCTCGAAAACAATGCATAGTCTCCCCATACATTTACTTTTACTCCGACTCCCATTTATTCCACCTTCTTTCCACAATTAAAGCGCTGTTCCCGTTTACTGTTCCCTTGTAGTACTATTTTCTGTCTGACAACAATACCCCCTTTATAAAATACTGTCTTTTCGCAGATATGATATGACAATATTTTAGTTTATCTGTATTTATCTGACAAATTCACTATACTACAAGTCTAATATATTTGCAATACCCATTTTTTATTTTGTTACATTAAACATAATTGAATTCTAAATAATATGTATTATAATTTTTTAAAATATATGGTATACTTTCAGTGTCAGGTATATTTCCTGTGGATTGAAATAATTATGTTTCTTGTAAAATCACAAGGTAGCGGTACACTTTTCCATCGTGTACCGCTACTTCCATTTACTGCAACATTAAAACATCATCATTACGCCCAATTCCACTTCCAGTTTCAATCCGGTGTCTTCCCGGTATTGTTCCTCCTGCGTCAGCACATAAAAATCCTGCGCACCCGGATCTACCGCTTCTACCATCCCCGCATCACGCATTTCTTCAAACAACATCTTCCGTTTCTCATATTCCCCTTTTTTCCGAATACTTACACAATATTGCCCTGCTTTTCGCATACGGCTCTTTGTCAGTCCCTGCTGCCGAATTTCCTGCAAAAGAGCCTTCGCTTCCGGTTCTTGGTCGATATATACCGTAACCGTATTTTCTTCAATCAGCTTAAAATCTTTCGCAACCGTCGCAAATTGGTAATCTCCACCATCGAATTTCTCCAGAATTTTCTTCATATCCAGGCTTTCGCCCTTGATGCGATATAGTCTCCGAAAATATTCTGTAATATTATCCAGTGCGGTAATATCCCTGCCTTCCTCCAGCAGATTTTTGGTTGTGTCGATCTGCTGCCGCTGACCGGATACATTTTCTCTCTCGTTCCACCGGAAAATCCGAACAATGCTGTCTTCTTTCCCTCTTTCACCATTTCGGTTGCACCTACCGGCTGCCTGAATGATGGAATCCACTCCGGCAAGTTCCCGATATACTGAAGTAAAATCCAGATCCACTCCGGCTTCCACAAGGCTTGTCGAAATGACGATACATTTTTTCCCTTTTTTGTCATCCAAGCGTTTCCCAATCTCCGCAAGCACTCGTCTTCTATGCGCCGGATACATGGTGGTTGATAAATGGTAAACGCCCTCTCCCTGCAGCCGTTCGTAAAGCCGCTGTGCTCTTTTTCGCGTGTTCACGATACACAGTGCATGCCACTCCTGCTGTAGTTTCTCCGCCATTTCCTCTTCCGTGACGGTATCAATATTCTGATAGGTTACCCTTTCAAAAAATCGAAATTGTTCCTCTCTCCGTGGGCATAATTCCCGGGCAACATACTTTTCAGGCAGAAACTGCTGTAATGCCGGCTGCGTCGCCGTACACAGTACAACACTTGTCCCATACTGCTGCAACAGTTCTTCTATCATCGCCATGCACGGTTTCAAATAATTTGGAGGAAGCATCTGCGCCTCATCGAATATGATGACACTGTTTACTATATTATGTAGTTTTCTGCATTTTGATGACTTATTAGCGTACAGGGATTCAAAAAACTGAACATTTGTGGTAACTACCACCGGTTTATCCCAGTTTTCCGCTGCCAGCTGCATAGGTTTGAAGTCTTCCGAGATCTCATAGTCTACATTGCTGTGATTTTCCAACACATTTTCATTACCCAGAATTTCCCTGAACACCTGCGCATTCTGCTCAATGATGCTGGTATAGGGAATCACGTAAATCACACGATCCATATGATGTTCCACTGCATGCTGCAACGCAAATGCCAGGGAAGCCACGGTTTTGCCTCCACCGGTAGGCACTGTAAGCTGAAACAATCCTTTGGGGGCTTTTCCCTGCTCCAGACAATTTCGAAGAATCTCAGACCTTCTTCCATTAACTGTTATGTCATCACGATTCACAAGCCATTTCGATATCCAGTCTTTTAACTTATCCAAAAGAACTTCCATACATTCTCCGGAATCCCTTTGAACCGTCCCGTTACTCATAAAACGTTCCGTGTCCAGGAAATCCGCATCCACCAGACAGGAATACAACATGCGGATAAATACACTCAGCGCAAAGTTTGGATCCTTTTCCGGATTCATGGCAATGGGTGGTGTGGTAATTTGAGGGATTTCTATTTCCTTTTCATACGCACTGTAATCGCACAACCTTTTCTTAAGTCTCCCCAGCAAAGAGGACGGCAATCCCTCTCGTCCCAGATCCGGCAACCCTGCATGATGCCCTGCTATGCAGTAAGTCAGGAGCCAATAGTAACCATCCAGTTTTTCGCAGACCTTTGCTCCGGCAGTGGAATGGTCCACGCGAATGTCCAGATTTCCCTTGATCTTCTTTTGAAATTCCGCGGAATATTTTCCGATATCATGCAGCATTCCACAACAGTATCCCCAGTCTGCTTTCCCGAATTTTGCCGCAAATTCTTCCGCAAGGTCTGCAGTTCCCTGCAGGTGATCCTTTATGGATTGTGCTCTGTCTCCATCAATATGTGCAAGATATTCCATTTTTCCCCTCGTTTCTTTTCACTTATTCCTTCCGCTCCGGCAACATCCCCTTGATCTTCACGCCACTCAGATCCACATCCAGCACGATCTTCACCATCCAGAAGAACAATAACAGTACCAGCATCGGGATCACGCAGGAAGTAATGATCATCACGGCAACTGCCTCGATAAAGTGATTCAGGGAATTCTCCACCTTCTGTACCAGTTCTTCGGTAGAAACCGTCACGTTTTCCACAACATTTGCCACCGAATCTTTAGCGCCGGAAATAGCGTCTTTTGCCCAGTCGAAAATGTTTGAGACAGATCCGGAGTTATTGTTTTCCTTCTCCTGCACATTACCTGTAACAGTTTCAGAAGCTTCTGTTGTTCCGGTTCCGGTTGTTTCCGTCGCATTGGTATCATCCACCACGCCACTGTTTTCCAATATGCTCTGTGTGTTCTTGGCATCTTCAATGGTTGCTTCGATCTGGGCCTGATAGGTGTCACCGATGAGGTCGGAGATCTTCACACTGGCAGGAACCACGAAGGAGATCGCCAAGCCGAACACCGCAAGCTTTGCTGCCAGTTTTCGTACCGTGGCATTTGCAAAGATCAGATTGAATATCCACAAGCCGCAGGCAATCGGAATCAGGTAGGTAAATGCCACATAACCGGTAATCGTCACGAGATTTTTTTCCAGATAGATAGCGCAGAGGACCACTAGCAGGTATCCGCTGACATCTGCCATTTTCTCCGCAATAGGTGTTGCCGTGTCGCCCGGAAGCAAGGTAATCAGCGCCGAAGTCACCGTGGATGCCGCCGTCAGCTCCATGACAGTCTGTTTTTTCTCATCCAGAGAGGCGATGGTCTTCTGATGATTCTCCGGTGCGGAGACGTATTTTCCTACAACCGTTATGGATAAAATAGCAACCAGCAATAATACTGCTGCTGTAATGCATTTCTGTTTGATAAAGTTCATACTAATCTCCATTCCGCCGCCTTCAGCCGG
>ULPA01044954.1_pt1 | contig 13174 bp, 17 predicted proteins | sample 1953061 | NCBI WGS metagenome assembly ULPA01 (sample SAMEA4835617, study PRJEB28245) | human gut metagenome | biome: gut microbiome; material: fecal sample | place: Denmark | collected 2008
ACTGCAGAGGAACTGAAGAAAAACGGCGCTGTCCGGTGCCTTATTCCGGCAGAAAGCAGCGCCGACGGAATTATAAACAAAATATTGGGGGCAGTAACATGCAGAGATTCAGACGACTGAGAGCAAATCCGGCAATGCGCAGAATGGTGAGGGAAACCAGGCTTGACCCGGCGGAGCTTATCTATCCGATTTTCGTGGCGGAGGGCGAGAACATAAAGACTCCGGTGGATTCCATGCCGACGGTGTATCAGTACTCCATCGACCGGCTGGAGGAGATACTTCCGCAGATAGCCGATAGCGGGATTTCCGGGCTGCTTATATTTGGTATCCCGGCGCATAAGGACGCCCGGGGTACCGAAGCCTACAACGACGAGGGAATAACCCAGCGTGCCATCAGGTACATCAAGGCGCACTATCCCGATATGATAGTCATAGCGGACGTGTGCCTGTGCGAATACACCGACCACGGTCACTGCGGACTTGTATGCGGCTGCAAGATACTCAACGATGAAACGCTGCCGCTGCTTTCTGCGATGTCCGTAAGCCTTGCGAAAGCGGGTGCGGATATTATTGCGCCCTCCGACATGATGGACGGGCGCGTTGCGGCAATCCGCAAATCCCTGGACGAGAACGGATTCACTGATACTCCGATAATGGCGTACAGTGCGAAGTTCGCTTCCGGGTATTATTCACCGTTCCGGGACGCGGCGCATTCCGCACCGGGATTCGGCGACAGAAAGACCTATCAGATGGACCCGGCGAACGGCAGGGAAGCCCTCCGTGAGATTGAGGACGATATCCGCGAGGGTGCGGACTTGGTGATGGTGAAGCCTGCCCTGGCGTACCTGGACGTGCTGAAATCCGCCCGGGAGCGCTTCGACCTGCCGCTTGTCGCATACAATGTCAGCGGCGAATTTTCGATGGTCAAGGCGGCGGCGCAGATGGGCTGGATAGACGAGCGGCGCATAGTCATGGAGAATCTCACGGCGATAAAGCGTGCCGGAGCGGATATAATCATAACCTACCACGCACTTGACGCCGCCGCATGGATAAAGGAGGAAGCATGAACACACAGAATTCCGGACGGCTCTACGAAAGAGCCTGTAAATTCATGCCCGGCGGAGTGAACAGCCCGGTGCGCGCCTGCCGTTCAGTAGGAATGTCGCCGCTTTTCATCGACCACGCGAGCGGTTCCAGAATATACGACGAGGACGGAAATGAGTTCATAGACTACATCTGCTCCTGGGGACCGAATATCCTAGGACATGCGGTCCCGGAAGTAACTCAGGCGGTAAAATCGGCGTGCGACCGCGGACTTACGTTCGGCGCCTGCCACAAAGGCGAGATAGAGCTTGCGGAGCTTATCCAGAAGCACTTCCCGTCTATGGAGATGCTGCGCCTGGTGAATTCCGGAACGGAAGCCGTGATGAGTGCGATAAGAGCCGCCCGAGGATTCACCGGACGGGACAGGATAATTAAGTTTGAGGGCTGCTACCACGGGCATTCCGACGGATTGCTGGCGAAGGCAGGCTCTGGGCTTATGACTCACGCGATCCCCTCCGGAGCCGGCGTACCTGCCGGATATACCGAGAACACGCTGCTGGCGAGGTACAATGACGAGGGATCCGTGGAGAAGCTGTTCAAAGCCTGCGGAAATGAGATCGCAGCGCTTATTGTCGAGCCGTGCGCGGCAAATATGGGAGTGGTTCCTCCGAAGCCTGGATTTCTGAAATTCCTCCGGGATATCACGGAGAAATACGGCGCTGTGCTGATATTCGACGAGGTTATCACCGGATTCCGCCTGTCGGACGGCGGCGCGCAGAAGTACTACGGAATTACCCCGGACATGACCACGCTTGGAAAGATAGTCGGCGGCGGAATGCCCCTGGCGGTTTACGGCGGAAAGCGTGAGATAATGGAGTGCGTTGCGCCGTTAGGCTCCGTCTACCAGGCTGGTACTCTCTCGGGAAATCCCTGTGCGGTGGCGGCAGGAATAGCGCAGCTGAAGCTGATTGAGAGCACTCCCGACCTGTATTCACGGATAGACTCCGGCGCAGAGAAGCTGTACAAAGCGTATCTGGAATCCGGAATGAACGCTAATCGGTGCGGTTCTCTGCTGACGGTGTTCTTCGCGGACGGGGCAGTCACGGATTACGACGCGGCAGTCAAGTGCGATACCGCGAAATTCGCGGAGTACTGGCGACACATGCTGGGCTGCGGAATTTACGCGGCTCCGTCGCAGTTTGAGGCGATGTTCGTGTCCTACGCGCATTCTGACGAGGATATCGCGCGGACTGTTCAGGCGATAAGGACAATATAACACAAAACCCCGACCAAGCAGTTGGTCGGGGTTTCTAATTAAAATTTATTCTTATATTCGGGCTTGAGTTCCAGGTATTTTGAAAGTGCCATGCCCTTGCTGATTTCTGTTTTGTACGAATCACTTATTCCAGCGATTTTAGCAATTATAGCAGGAGAAACCTTCGAATTTTTTATCTCGTCTGCATATATCAGACCAAATATGTGTATCATTGCAGTTTTGTTTTCGCCGGGAGTTTCATACATTTCTTTAAGCTTGTTGCCAAGTTCAGTTTCAGTCATTTTTTATCACCTCTTTTCTTTACAAGTATATCACTAAATATAATAAATGTCAAGGGAAAGCTCCGGAGAATTTAATCACCGGAGCTGTAATTATTTACTTATTCTCGATATCTTTCTTATTGACGGAAGCAACGCAGAAATCTATTCTCTCGTCCTCTTCCTCCTCGCTGTTAGAACCGGTCAGACCGATCTCCTTTGTCGGGTCGATACCGTCAACGGCGGTCGCCTGAGCTTCGCCGGTGGCCGCGCCGGGAACTCTGAACTTGGTGATATCCAGGGGTTCAATTGAGGTTTCCACGGGCTTTTCAAGCTGTGGTATCCACTCGTATGGAACGCGGTACGCACGGTAGATCATGTTGCACTTGAAATTGCCGCCGATGTTCTTGAAGTAGGGGTTGACGTATTCCCACACGATCTCGTGATCGGGGGTTACCTCCAGCAGATGACCGTCGGAGCCTTCGGTGATGAGGGTGTTTCCGTTCGGCAGGCGCTGCGCGGAGCTGATGTAAGAGCTGTAGAACTTGGAAGCGTCGGTGAACAGGAAGCTTCCTGCCTCCAGCGGAGTGTACTGCCAGGTGATCTCCAGCGTAACCGGGTTGAACTGGAGCACTCTGGAATAGTCACGGTGCGCGTTGTTCACGCCGATAGGAGAAGCCGGGTTAGGAACGCCGTAACCGCCCTCGCCGCCATTGTCGAATACCAGCAGGTCGCCCTCTCCGGGAAGCCCCTTGGGAATCATGTGGAGATGGTGCTGACCGATTATCCAGCCGAGCTTTCTGGTTGCTTCATTCTCGTTGAAGTCAGGTCCTAATCGCCATACGATCTTTCCGGTGGACTTCTCGATTATTCCGAGAATGTTGGAATTACGCGCGTCGAAAATGATGTTGTCCGGGTGGAAGCGTGTATCTCCGGCGTCGTACCACTTGTTCTCGCCAAGTGTGGAGAAGTTGTTGATGTGCATCCAGTCGCCGCCGGCTTCGCCGTGGATACCGGGGTTGCGGAACAGGACGTTCTTCGCCGCTTCGTCGAAACCCAGTTCGTCAAAGTGGTCGGAAGCGCGCCAGCTCCAGAGAATATTGCCTTCCCAGTCAACTTCGATTATCTTGTCGTCGATAAGGCGCTTGTCGGATATGTTGTGGTTGTAGAGATTCTCATGCGTGAGGATAAGCGTCTTGCCGCCGTCAGTGCGCGGATTTCCGTTGGGGTAGTAGTAGCCTACGGTGCTTCCCTCTCGCTGGTAGTCATGGTGCTGACGCGCCATGTATACAGGCTCCTTGCCGGGGTCAGCGACTAATTCAGTCTTGTCGAACTTCCAGACGATGTGACCGTCCCAGTCCACCTGAACGAGATCAAGCTGATCCTGGAACGCATACTTTCCGCTGCGTGTTCCGGTTGTGCCCATAACGTATCCGCCGGGGAGAATTTTGTTCGGAAATCCTCCCAGACCTGCCCACAGCTTCACCTCGTTGCCGTTCATGTCGATGAGCAGCGCGCCCTTGGTGGTGGGGAATACGGTGTAGCCGCCGTATGCCTTGTCCTTGTTGAATATTGTAACCCCCGTAGGGTAAATGCTCGGATAACCCATTGTAATCTCCTCCTTATTACTGATTTACACTTGAAAGATCAACGTCTGTGTTTTCGGGGAATGCCTTTTCTGCCGCCGCAGTGTAGTAGAACTGCCTTATGTTGTATTCGGTCGGGAACTTATTGTGACTGAACGCCCATGCGTTTACTTTGTCGAGATTCTTTGCGCCTTCCTCGGAAAGACCGAACTTTATGCTGTACTGAACCCAGTTGGATTTGAATATTTCCTCGTCAACTCCGAACCGATCTGAAATAGCCTTTGCAGATTCGTCAAGGTGATCGTTGAGATACTGCACGCTCTCGTTCAGCGCGGTCAGATAGTCCGCAAGGAGGTCTGTGTTCGCCTGTGCGAAATCCTTTGTGGTGATGAGGTAAGCTGAAATGTGGATATTAACATCTTTTGATTCAGCCGCCCTGACCCAGCCAAATTCCTCCACCTTGTCTGCCTGGGAGCCGCTCGCAACTATAGCGGACGCACCGCCGTTCTGTACCAGCGCCAGTGTAGTCGATGAATCGCTCGCCTGAACTGTTTTCTGCGTATCCGGGTCAAGCCCCAGATATGTCTGCGCCTGCCAGTTGTAGTACTCGGATACGGTACCGATGTTGGTTATCCAGCCTGCGCTGTCGGCAAGCTTTGAGAGATCGTCGGCGTATTCAGGTGCAACATAGATGCCGCCTGAAGATGTCGTGCTTGAAGAAAGGTCGGAGAATATCACGAGGTTAGTTGCTTCAAGCGTGTTGCCTATGCGGTTTACCGCTGCGAAGTCCGCCAGGAGTCCGGTGTCTGCGGTTCCGGTGACGATGGAATCCACTGTGTTGATTCCTGCGACAAATTCGGTTGTCTGGAGGTTGATTCCGTGCTTTTCGAAAATGCCTTGCTGCTGACCGATAAAGCCGGCGTACTGATCGGGCTGCCCGGTCATGTTCGCAACGCGCAGCGTTCTCAGTCCATTTTCGCCGGAGGAGGCTGCGGAGCTTCCGGAATTTCCGGAGCATGCAGTGAGCAGGGAAAATCCGAGTGCCGCCGCTGCTATGGTTTTGAATATGTTACCTGTTTTCATTGTAGTATCTCCTTGTTTACTTAACGCCGAAGTGTCTTAATAATTTCTTTCCGGCAAGCTGGAGCAGTCTGTCGGCAGCGAAGCCGATTATCGCGAGGGTGACAATGCCTGCGAACGCCCAGCTGGTCTTGTAGTAAAGTTTCGAGCTGTTGATGAGGTAGCCCAGACCGTCGCTGCCGACCAGCATCTCCGCTGCGATGACGCAGATGAAAGCGGAGCTGAGTCCCAGCCTTACGCCGGTGTATACATTGGACACTGCCGAGGGGACGACAACCGTGAAGAATGTGCGTGCTTTCCTTGCACCCATGCAGGAGGCTGCCTCCACCAGGGAATGGTCAGTCGTTGCAACGCCTGCGATAGTATTCACAAGTATCGGGAAGAATGAAGCGTAGAATATCAGCGCAACCTTGGATTCCTCCCCGACGCCGAACCACATCAGAAACAGCGTAGTCAGCGCGATTGCCGGAACGAACCGGAAGAAGCTGAGTATTGGCTCCACCAGCCAGCGCACCGGGCGGAAGTTACCCACCAGAAGTCCCAGTGGAACTGCAGTCACGATGGCGAGTGCCCAGCCCTTGATTACGCGGCTGAGGCTGGCAGCGATATCTGTCCAGAGAGTGCCGTCCTGTGCGAGCCGCACCAGACTGCCGATGGTTTCCATCGGGCTTGGCAGGAAGTACTCGTCATACGCGAGGGAGCCAAGTCCCCATATAGCTATTATTACCGCCCATGATACCACGCCGCTGCGGAGTATCTTCTGGAGAGCGGCTGAGAATTTCGTATTCTTTTCCATCACGCGCCCTCCTTAAATGTAGTAAACATCGGAAACATCCAGCGCCTTGTTTACGATTATTTCGGTGCTGTTGTTCTCCACGGTGTAAAGCTTCTTGATGAATATTTTCACGTTGTCGCCCTTATGCAGACGGGGGAGGTTGAGCGGATACTTGCCGATCACCTGGATATCTCCGATATCCGCTGCCACCTCGAATGCGTTTCCGCGGAAGGACACGCTGCGTACCACAGCGTCCTCCATGGAACTTTCGAAGTCGTGGTGTCCGTTATCCTCGAATTTGTGTATCTCGATGAATTCCGGGCGGACGAGGGCGTTTCTGCTTCCTCCGGTGGGGAAGCCCTTCAGTCTGCCGAAGTCCTCTATCATTACTGACTGCCCGATGAACTGCGCCACGAATGCAGTCTGCGGCTCAAGATATATTTCCGAGGGAGTTCCGACCTGCTCGACTCTGCCATTGTTCGTGATAACGATCTCGTCTGCAACCTCGATAGCTTCGTCCTGATCGTGGGTGACGAAAATACTTGTTATGCCGATCTTGTCGATGGTTTCGCGGAGCCATGTGCGGAGTTCCTTGCGGACTTTCGCGTCGATAGCTGCGAACGGCTCGTCAAGCAGCAGAAGTTCCGGCTGGGGAGCGAGCGCCCTTGCGAGGGCTATTCTCTGTCGCTGACCGCCGCTCAGCTGGTCGGGGTAGCGCTTTCCCACGTCCGGAAGCCCTACCAGTTCCAGAAGTTCTTGCACCCTGCCGGCGATGAACTTCTTGTCCTTTTTCTGGACCTTCAGACCGTAGGCGATGTTCGCGTTCACCGTCATGAAAGGGAACAGTGCGTAGTTCTGGAAAACGAAACCGATACCGCGTTCGCTGGAGGGAACCGTGTTGACGTTCCTACCGTTTATGTAGATGTCGCCGCTGTCCTGCTTCTCAAGTCCGGCGAGCATTCGGAGGATAGTGGTCTTTCCGCTGCCGCTGGGGCCGAGAAGTCCGACCAGCTTGCCCTTTTCAAGTCCGAAGCTCACGTTGTCGGATGCCTTGAAATCGCCGAAGCTTTTGTTTATATTTTTTAGTTCAATGTACATCTCTGTCACTCCTGATCGTTATTTACTGTGAGGAGATCACACCGTACATCGTCCGAACCGGAAGTTCCTGCGGAGCAGGATCGTAAAAATCGCACCCATAACCATTAACCTCAATCTCTATAAGTAATAGTAAAACTATCAACTTACTATGTATTTGCTTTTTGTCTATTATAACCCCGACCTGGGGATTTGTCAACCGTTTTTTCGGATTTTCCGGCAATTTGTAGTAAGGTACACAAATCAACAGAATATCCCGTGATAATTTGGCAATAATCACAGTGTTTGAAAATCGGGGCAAAATCTATTGACAAGCAGCCCGAAACGTGGTATAATCAGTAAAACCTATTAATGAGATAGGAAAGATATGTATTTATCTTACAGGAGGATAACACAATGCTGACTGAACTCACAAATCAGAACTATAACGAAGTTTTTTCCACCGAAAAGCCGCTGGTGGTTGAATTCTATTCTCCCACCTGCACCCACTGCAAGCGTACCGAAGCCGGACTTAACGAGGTAGCCGAGGAGCAGGACGAGAACGTGGTCATCGCGAAATGCGACATCACTGCGAATCCTGCGCTGGCCCAGCAGTACGACGTAACTCAGCTGCCGACGCTGCTCTTCATAACGAACGGTGATATCCGCGAGAAGCTGGTAGGATTCACGCACAAGCTGATCATCGCCGAGAACATCAAGAAGCTAGTCTGATGTATAGGGGCGGAGCCTGTATCCGCCCTTTCATCGTTTTCTGGGAGGGAAGCACCCTCCTATTTTTATTCGGCGTTCAAGTACTTTTCTGCGGAGGCCACGGCATTTGCTCCGTCCGCAGCCGCGGTAATAACCTGCCGCAGCGGAGTCGTGCGGATATCCCCGGCGGCGAAGATTCCGGGCGCGGAGGTCACGCAGTCCTCTCCGGCGCGGACGTATCCGCCGTCAAGTTCGCAGATACCCTCCAGCGGCGCGGTATTCGGCACGCTTCCTACTGCAACGAAGATCCCGTCAACGTCCAGGTGCTTCTGCTCGCCGTTCTGGGTGTAGTTTATCCCGTCTGCGGAGCCGTCGCCGGTTATCCCGGTCAGCACTGCGCCGAGCACCGGAATGATGTTCGCGGCTTCCGAAACGTGCTTCTGAAGGCTCTTGTTCGCGCGGAATTCCTCCCGGCGGTGCACCAGGTACACAGTCTTTGCAAGCTTGGAAAGATACAGTGCGTCGCCCAGCGCCGTATCACCGCCGCCGATAACCGCAACGGTCTTTTCCTTATAAAAGAAGCCGTCGCATACCGCGCAGTAGGAAATACGCTGTTTGTCGACCCCGGGGACTCCCGGCTTGCGGTGGGAGGCGCCTGCGGCGTAAATCACTGTCCGGGCGGATTCTGTCTTTCCATCAGCGAACTTGACTGTCCAGTTCCCACCGGATTTTTCAAGTCCGGTGACCTCGCCCTCGATGAACTCCGTGCCGAGCTGCTCCGCGTGGCTGCGGAATTTCTCGCCGAGGTCGTATCCGCTTATACCCGGCAGTCCGGGGTAGTTGTCCACCTGCTCTGTAACGGCGATCTGCCCGGTGCCCATGTAGTCCTTTTCGATGACCGCAAGCTCCAGCAGGGCGCGTTTTCCGTATATCGCAGCGGATAACCCGGCAGGTCCGCTGCCTATTATTAATATGTCGTACATATTTGCCTCCTCACTTATAAAACCTATCGGATAGGTATAGTTTACATTGTTTCAACTCTTTTGTCAATAGGGGTATTATCCCCCGGAATCCCTCCGACTATCACTGAAACGCCTTGTTATAATGCCTGGAAGGATTTTTTGTTGAAATGATATAAAAATCTTATAACACGCTATAAAATTTTCAGATAACTAATTTCCGAAAAACCTATTGACTTTATATGCATTGTAGTGTATAATGAGAAACATAAAAACACGGAGGTGTTCAGATGGAATTCAACACGCGGCTGCTTCACGGCGGCTTCGGAGCCGACAAGGCTACGGGCGCAACGCTGGCGCCGATATATCAGGTGAGCGCATTCGCACAGGAATCCGCGGAAAAGCTAGAGGCGGTGTTCAATAACCGCGCTCCCGGATTCGCGTATTCCAGGATCAGCAATCCGACGGTGGCGTCGTTTGAAACGCGAATGAACGCCCTCGAAAAGGGGATAGGTGCAGTAGCCTGTTCCTCCGGAATGGCGGCGGTCACGATGTCGCTGCTTAACATTCTGGAATCCGGTGACGAGGTTATCGCAGGCGCAGGGCTGTTCGGAGGAACGATCGACCTTTTCGGCGACCTGAAGGCGTTCGGTATTACGACGCGGTTTGTCGAGCATGTCACGGTGGAGGAGATCGCGGCGAACATCACCGACCGCACAAAGGCGGTTTTTGCGGAGCTAATCGGCAATCCGGGGCTTGAGATAGTGGATATCCGGGCGGTGTCCGCGCTGTGTCACGAGCATGGAATTCCGCTGATACTGGACAGCACCACGGCAACGCCGTATCTGATAAGACCGTTTGAGTTCGGTGCGGATATCGTGGTACATTCCACCTCCAAGTACATAAACGGCGGCGGAAACTCCATCAGCGGCGTTATAATCGACAGCGGCAGGTTCAAGTGGGATTTCGGCAGATACAAGGGGCTTGCTGAATACAGAAGCTCGGCGCGCTGTCATATCTCGCGAAGCTACGAAGCGGTATCTGGCGTAATTTCGGCGCGTGTCTTGCTCCGATGAACGCGTTCATGAATTCCGTCGGAATGGAAACCCTGGGACTCCGCATGGAGCGCTGTTGCGAGAATTCACTGGCACTGGCGGAATTCTTCCGGGACTGCAACGGCATTGAGCCGAATTACCCGGCGCTGGACGACAATCCGTATTACGGGCTGTGTAAGGATCAGCTCGGCGGAAAGGGCGGCGCGATACTCACGATACGGGCAGGCAGCAAGGAGCGCGCATTCAGGCTGATAAACGCGCTGAAGCTTGCAACGAACGCCACGAACATCGGCGATGTCCGGACGCTGGTTATCCACCCGTTCAGTACGATATACGCCCACGGCAGCGAGGAGCAGAAGCGCCATGCCGGGGTATTTGAGGATACTATAAGAATAAGCGTAGGAATTGAAGATAAAGAAGATCTCATAGCCGATTTCAAGCAGGCTGTGGAATGTCTGGGATAAGGAGAACGAAGATGGCAGTTGATTATTCAACACTCAAAAAAGGCGGATTCATGCGCCAGAAACAGAAAAACAACTTTTCACTGCGGCTGAGGGTGGTCGGCGGAAATCTCACCGCCAAGCAGCTTGCAACCATTGCAGAGGTATCCGACAAGTTTGGCGAGGGATATGTTCATCTGACCTCCCGCCAGAGCGTGGAGATTCCGTTCATAAAGCTGGATAACATCGACGAGGTCAAATCAGCGCTGGCTCTGGGAGATGTCGAGCCGGGCGTATGCGGACCGAGAGTGCGCACCATCACCGCCTGTCAGGGCGAGGCAATATGCCCCAGCGGCTGCATAGACACATATGCGCTTGCCAAGGAGCTGGACGACAGATACTTTGCCCGGGAACTGCCGCATAAGTTCAAGTTCGGAATCACCGGCTGCCAGAACAATTGCCTGAAATCCGAGGAGAACGACGTCGGAATCAAGGGTGGGATCCAGGTCAAGTGGAAAGAGGACGCCTGCATCGGCTGCGGAGTCTGCGAAAAGGCGTGCCGCCGCGGCGCGATCTCCATCAATGACGGAAAGGTCAGCGTGGATTACGACAAGTGCAACTTCTGCGGACGCTGCTTCAAGGCATGTCCTACTGAGGCGTGGGACACCGTTCACGGATACATCGTTTCCTTTGGCGGTCTTTTCGGCAACACCATCAACAAGGGCGAGGCGATAATCCCGTTCATTGAGAGCAAGGAGAAGCTGCTGAATGTATGTGACGCGGCAATCGTGTTCTTTGAGCAGAACGCAAACCCCGGCGAGCGCTTCAAGTTCACCATCGACAGGGTGGGCAGAGAGAAATTCGAGCAGGTAATAAAGGAGGCTTACAGCAATGGCTGATTACAATATCGACGACACCGTGGACATCACTGACGTGGTGTGCCCTACGACTTTCGTAAAGGCAAAGGTAGCGCTGGAGGAACTTGACGAGGGTCAGGTGCTCTCCATCAGAATGAACGACGGCGAACCTGTCCAGAATGTTCCGCGCAGCATCAAGGAGGAGGGTCACAGGATCCTCAAGCTCATCAACAACAACGACGGTACCTACGACCTCATCGTTGAGAAGGTGGGTGACTGAATGTCCGTCAGAGCAACCAACGACACGTTCAAATCCGAGACAGCAGGCGGCATAGTCCTGGCGGATTTCTACTCTGACAGCTGCATTCCCTGCAAGAGAATGTCCCCGATTCTGGCGGAACTTGAGGAGCAGAATCCGGACATCAAGCTTGTGAAGCTGAACATCAACTACGACGCGGAAACCGCAGCAGAATACAACGTGACCTCCGTTCCCACAGTAGTATTTTTCAAGGACGGCGCGGAGCAGCAGAGAATCACCGGCGCAGTGAAGAAAGCACAGCTGGAAGAAATAATAAACAGCATAAGATAAGGAGATACAGACATGACTATCACAGTAACAGGCGTAAAGAAGGAAGTAGCAGACGGAATGACACTGGCTCAGCTGGTCGTTGACGAGAAGGTCGAGACCCCGGAGTACGTCACTGCCAGCGTGAACGAGGAGTTCATCTCCAGCAGCAGTTTTGAGGACACAGTACTCAAGGACGGCGATAACGTAGAGTTCATCTATTTCATGGGAGGCGGTCAGTAATGGCATTCACAAACGAACAGCTGGAGCGCTATTCCCGTCACATAATCCTCAAGGAAGTCGGCGCAAAGGGACAGAAGAAGCTACTCAACGCAAAGGTGCTGATAATCGGCGCCGGCGGACTTGGCGCGCCAGCGGCTATGTATCTCGCAGCCGCGGGCGTGGGCACTATCGGAATTGCGGACGCTGACGAGGTGGATCTCTCCAACCTCCAGCGGCAGATAATCCACGCCACCTCCGATGTAGGCAAGGCAAAGGTGCAGTCCGCGAAGGAAACGATGGAAGCCATCAATCCGGACGTTACCGTAAATACCTACCGTACATTCATCGACAGCGAGAACATCATGGACATCATCAAGGACTATGATTTCGTTATCGACGGAACGGACAACTTCCCGGCGAAGTTCCTTATCAACGACGCCTGCGTAATGGCGAAGAAGCCGTTTTCCCACGCTGGTATTATCCGCTTCAAGGGACAGCTGATGACTTATGTTCCGGGACAGGGTCCCTGCTACCGCTGCGTATTCAAGAATCCGCCGCCCAAGGACGCAGTTCCAACCTGCAAGCAGGCCGGAGTTATCGGCGCAATGGGCGGAGTAATCGGAAGTCTCCAGGCGATGGAAGCGATAAAGTATATCCTGGGCGTGGGCGACCTGCTGACAGGATATCTGCTGACCTACGACGCACTCAAGATGGAGTTCCGTAAGATCAAGCTGCCGTCTGACACCAGAAAGTGCCCGATCTGCGGCGAGCACCCGACAATAACCAGGCTCATCGACTATGAGCAGGTAGAATGCGATGGTGTGCACTTATGATAAAGCTTTCCAAATCCGACTATGAGAAGATACTCAAGCATGCTGAGAGCGAACTGCCGAACGAAGCCTGCGGACTTATCGGCGGTGTGACCGAGGGCGGCGACAAGCTCATCAAAAAGGTGTATCTGCTGACGAATACCGACCACTCCAACGAGCATTTCAGCATGGATCCCAAGGAACAGTTGGCGGCGATCAAGGACATGCGCGCGAACGGATTCGTTCCGCTTGGTAACTGGCACAGCCACCCGGAGTCCCCCTCCCGTCCCTCCGACGAGGACAAGCGCCTTGCCTACGACAGCAAGGCAAGCTATATGATACTTTCCCTGATGAACAGGGAAGAGCCGGTGCTCAATTCGTTCCACATCTCCGGAACGGATTCCGAAAAGGAGCAGCTGGTAATCGAATAAGGGCACCTCTAAAAACCGGTTTGAAAAGGGAAA
>ULPA01026617.1_pt1 | contig 12988 bp, 10 predicted proteins | sample 1953061 | NCBI WGS metagenome assembly ULPA01 (sample SAMEA4835617, study PRJEB28245) | human gut metagenome | biome: gut microbiome; material: fecal sample | place: Denmark | collected 2008
ATTGAAGTATTCTTTCTCGCTCATCTTTCTACATCCTTTCTTTTCATCCAAATCCCCTAAGATTTGATTCTTGATTAATCAAACATCGCTGCTCACAGACTTGAGAAACAAATGTTTCTCAAGTTTTCGCGGTGCTCCTCAAATGTTCGTGCAAGCACGGCATTTTCATCGCTACTCACGAAAAAAAGGCGCTCCAACTCTGTTGGAACGCCTTCGTTCATTTTCTCTCGCAATGTTTTGTTGTTGTAACTAAAATAATACAATCAAAATCATTTTTCAAGACTATTTTTTATTTTTTTCATATTTTGTATAAAATTAACATTTATTTCCATGGAAACAATTTATTTTTGTTAAAATTGTATTTTCTATGTAAAATTATACTTCAAACATGAGATCACCATAAGATGGCATTGGCCACATGGATTTATCTACTAACATCTCCAGCTTATCAACCGGTGTTCGCAAAGCTTTCATTGCAGTCATCACCTCATCGCGATAGAATACTGCCTGCTCTCTTCCCTGTGCCATAGCTGCACCCTGTGCAGTCACTTCCTCTAATTTTGAAAGCGCATTCTTCGTGTCTGCAAGAAGGTCTGATACTTCCATCAGAATCTCTGTCTGCACGCTGATATCTGCGCCACAGGCTGCTTTTACTGCATTGATGGACTGTGCCAGTGTTGTGGTATAGCGGATAACAGCCGGAATGATCTGCTTTGTTGCAATATCGATCATTGCCTTTGCTTCGATGTTGATTTCTTTTGCATAGGTCTCATATTCGATTTCGACACGGGAATCAAGCTCTGCCTTTGTAAATACACCGAATTTTTCAAATAAAGCAACCGCTTTTTCTGTATTTAATGCAGGAATGGCATCTACCATGGATTTGATATTCGGAAGTCCACGTCTTTCGGCTTCCTCTACCCATTCGTCTGAATATCCGTTGCCATTGAATACGATTCTCTGATGCTCTGTCGCATATTTTTTGATGAGATCATGCACAGCCATGTCAAAGTCATCTGCTTTTTCCAGTTCATCACACGCCTCTGCAAATGCCTCTGCAACAATTGTATTTAACACAACGTTTGGCTGGGAAACAGAATCCTGGGAACCCACCATACGGAACTCGAATTTATTTCCTGTAAACGCAAATGGAGATGTACGGTTACGGTCTGTCGCATCCTTCATAAAGTCAGGCAGGGATTTTACACCTGTCTCTAATCTCTGTCCGGAGATACTGTGTGTGGCAGCTCCAGTGCTGATGAGCTGTGATAACACGTCCTCTAACTGCTCTCCAAGATAAACGGATAAAATAGCCGGTGGTGCCTCATTTGCGCCAAGTCTGTGGTCATTTCCGACATCTGCTGCCGATTCGCGCAAAAGATCGGCATGGGTATCCACTGCTTTTAAAATACAGGTCAGCACCAAAAGGAACTGAATATTTTCGTGCGGCGTTTTTCCCGGTTCTAACAGGTTAATGCCATCGTCTGTCGTAATGGACCAGTTATCATGCTTACCGGAACCATTCACCCCTGCAAATGGTTTCTCATGCAACAGACACTGTAAACCATGACGATATGCAACCTTTTTCAAAGTCTCCATGATAAGCTGGTTGTGGTCAACTGCGATATTTGCCACTGCATAAATCGGAGCCAGTTCGTGCTGTGCAGGTGCGACCTCATTATGCTGTGTCTTCGAGGACACGCCAAGCTTCCAAAGTTCAATATTGACATCTCTCATATAGGATGCGATACGCTCGCGGATGCTTCCAAAGTAATGGTCATCCATTTCCTGTCCTTTTGGAGGCATTGCACCAAACAAAGTACGTCCGGTAAAGATCAGGTCTTTTCTCTGTAAATATTTTTCTCTGTCTACAATAAAGTATTCCTGCTCCGGTCCTACCGAAGGAGTTACTCTCTTAGAGGTTGTGTTTCCGAATAAACGGATCAGACGCAGTGCCTGCACGTTGATTGCTTCCATGGAACGAAGCAATGGTGTCTTCTGGTCAAGCGCTTCTCCTGTGTAGGAACAGAATGCAGTCGGAATGCAGAGTGTTGCGCCTGCTGCGTCCTGTCTGACGAATGCCGGAGAAGTACAGTCCCATGCTGTATATCCTCTCGCCTCAAAAGTCGCTCTTAATCCACCGGATGGAAAAGATGATGCATCCGGTTCACCTTTAATTAATTCTTTTCCCGAAAAACTCATCAAAACCTTGCCGTTTTCCATAGGCGCAGTAATGAAAGAATCGTGTTTCTCTGCCGTAACTCCGGTTAACGGCTGGAACCAGTGCGTATAATGTGTTGCACCTTTTTCAATTGCCCACTCCTTCATCTCATGAGCAACGACATCTGCGGTCTCGAGGTCTAATTCTTTTCCTTCCTCCATTACTTCGTGAAGTTTTTTGTAAACTTTCTTTGGTAAACGAGCCTGCATGACAGAATCGTTAAATACATTTTCTCCAAAGATATCTACAACATTAAAGTTCTCTTTCTCCATCATCTTGTTTGATATCCTTTCTCTCATCTAAATCCCCTCAGATTTGATGTTCTTATACTAATATAAGAGAATCTACACTTAAATGCAACTAATAAATCGTTTATGTTCCAAGGAAAAAATAGAAAAAGACCTCATAGAACGGATTCTCCGCCCTACAAGGTCTTTATTTTCTTGATATTTTATTCAGCTTTTCCAACAGAACCAAATAATTCCATCTTCTCTTTTACAGTAGCTTTGATTGCTTCTGCACCTGGAGCTAATAATTTACGAGGATCAAATCCCTTACCCTCAAGATCTTTACCAGCTTCGATATATTTACGTGTAGCATCTGCGAAAGATAACTGGCACTCTGTGTTAACATTGATCTTAGATACACCAAGGTCGATAGCTTTCTTGATCATATCAGCCGGGATACCTGTACCACCATGAAGTACTAATGGCATCATTCCTGTTTTCTCCTGAACAGCTGCTAATGTCTCAAAGCTTAATCCTGGCCAGTTTGCCGGATATTTTCCATGGATGTTACCGATACCGGCTGCAAGCATGTCCACACCAAGATCAGCGATTGCTTTACACTCGTTAGGATCAGCACATTCGCCCATACCTACAACACCGTCTTCTTCTCCACCGATAGAACCAACTTCTGCCTCGATAGATAAGCCTAACTGATGAGCTACTGCTACTAACTCTTTTGTTTTCTCAACGTTCTCTTCGATTGGATAATGAGAACCATCAAACATGATAGATGTGAAACCAGCTTTGATACATTTGTAGCATCCTTCGTATGTTCCGTGATCTAAGTGTAATGCTACAGGAACTGTGATTCCAAGTTCTTCATCCATAGCTTTTACCATAGCTGCTACTGTTTTAAAGCCTGTCATGTACTTTCCAGCACCTTCAGATACACCTAAGATAACAGGGGATTTTAACTCCTGTGCTGTTAACAGAACAGATTTGGTCCACTCAAGGTTGTTGATGTTGAACTGACCTACAGCATAATGACCAGCTTTTGCTTTGTCTAACATTTCTTTTGCAGATACTAACATTGTTAATTCCTCCATAATTTTAAAAATATATTTCCCATTTGCACTCATTACCTCGTGATTTCATCACTCAGTAACTTCGCCGTTCGTCAAATACAAATCTTTTCGTATTTTCCTCACTTGCACTCATTATATATTACTTTGATGCAAAAATAAAGTTATTTTTTTAACATATATAACTGTCAAATCATTTATTCTTCCGGCTTTTTGACCATAATGTCCACTGCCTGTTTCAGATTTTTCACACAGACTTCCTCATGGTCACCGCCAAATTCCCCGTCCAGAGTCCATGGGATCTCCCTGGAAGCGGTAAACTTCACTTCGGCTGTCTTAAATGAATAAATCATATCCGTGTCATCTACGAGATTGATCAGTGATGCGATGATCTCATTCAGTTCCATCGGGTTCTTCGGCTTTTTGATCAGTGTAACTTCAAAAACACCATCATCAAGCAGAACATCTTTTCCGGTCATCCCCTTGAATCCGCCTACAGATGTAGAATTTGTGATCATTCCGTAGATAAACTCGTCCTGAATACGCATATTGTTATATTCCACCTGCATCATAAAGGATGGGATATCATGAAGGCATTTTGCGCCTTCTAAAATATAAGCGGCATGACCGAGCACATTTTTCCATTCCTGGCTCGTCTTATAAGACACTTCTGTAAAAAGTCCAAATGCTGCGACATAGACAAAATAATCCCCATTAAACAGACCGACATCGCACGGAAACGGTTTTCCTGTGACGGCCGCCTCTGCCGCTTTTTCCATATCCTTCGGTATTCCAAGCGAAGAAGCAAAATCGTTCGTGCTTCCGGCCGGTATGTATCCCAGTGGAACTTTTGCTTTGCATTGCATCATTCCGGTTACCACTTCGTCTAATGTACCATCTCCACCGCTGCACACAACAAGATCATAATTTCCGGCATACGCTTCCACTTTTTCTTTTGCATCTCCTGCACACTGCGTCGGATATATCGTAACCTCATAATCCGCTTTTACCATGGTGTCCACGATGTCTAACAACTGATTCTTAATCTGTGCCTTTCCTGAGCACGGATTGAATACAAACAATAATTTCTTTTTCATATCCATAAATCACTATACTCTCTTATTCATTCAACATTTATTTGCCTGTCAAAAGTCTCTCTAATGCTTCCACTGCTTCCACTTCGTCTGTTCCTTCCGCATCTATCGTGACAACCACTCCGTTTGTCAGAACAAGGCTCATCATTCCCATGATGCTTTTTGCATTGACATGTTTCCCGTCCATCTCCAGATAAAGATGACTGGAAAACTGATTGGCGGTCTGTACCATCAATGCGATCGGTCTTGCTTCCATTCCTGCATCCATCTGCACTTCTACTGTCTTTCTCATCGTCTTATCATTCTCCTCCTATTCCCTCAATCCGTCTGCGATCTCACTGATTTTCCGAAGTCTGTGGTTCACACCCGATTTTCCAACCGGCGGATCTAAATACATTCCAAGTTCTTTGAGTGGTGCCTCAGGGTATTCCAGCCGCAATAACGCCATCTCTTTTAAATTGTCCGGCAGGCTGTCTAACCCCATCACTTCCCTGATATATGTAATGTCCTCCAGCTGTTTTACTGCCGCATTAACCGTCTTGCTGATATTGGCAGTCTCGCAGTTGACCTTACGGTTAACGGAATTACGCATCTCTTTTAAAATACGCACGTTCTCTAAATTCATCAGTGCCACATGCGCTTCCATCACATTTAAAATATCAACAATCTGTGCCCCTTCTTTTAAGTAAACGACAAAATGTTTTTTTCGTTCTACGATCTTGGCATCCACATCAAAACTGTTCATGGTATCCCGAAGCTGTTCTGCCTGTGGCATAGTTCTACACACAATCTCAAAATGATAGGACTTGTTTGGATCACTGATGGAACCACCAGCTAAGAATGCCCCTCTGATGTAAGCTCTTTTACAACAGCCCTGCAAAAGTAACAGACCATTGACTGTCTCTGTGATCATCGGGATCTGATGATCCTCATCCCACATTTTTACTGTCTCATAAATTTTCTTCTGTTCTCTTCCGGATTTTTCTCTTTTCTCCTCCGAAAAATCGAACAGTTTTTTTAACAAAAGATCGTACTTTGTATTTAACAGTTCATTTTCAGAATCCAGAAAAAGGTCACACCCGGATTCACTCACCTGCACTTTTCCATCAAATGCGATCAGCACCGCCAGCTCCGCGATCTGACAATGACGGCTTTTCCCAAGATGTCTGGAAAGTTCTTCTTTTACTTCACTTGAAAAAGACATTCTATTTACCTCGCAGGGCATCTTTTCCTATATCCCTATGCTCAATCTTCAGACCATATTCCTTCTTGTCCGCCATTCTCTTGTACAATTCATTGGCAAGCGTTACCGAGCGGTGTTTTCCGCCTGTGCATCCAATTGATATGACAAGCTGGTTTTTTCCCTCTGCAATGTAGTTTGGTATCAGGAAGTTGATCATATCCTCTAATTTATCCAGAAACTCGTGCGCCTCCTTAAATTGAAGCACATAATCCTGAATTTCCTTGTCATTTCCTGTCTTGGCACGAAGCCCTTCCACGTAATATGGATTCGGCAGAAAACGCACATCGAAAACCAGATCGGAATCCGCCGGGATTCCATATTTAAATCCGAACGATAAAATCGTGACGAACAGATTTTTATAATCCTGGTTCTGCACAAATATTTTTTCAATCTCCGCTTTCAGCTCTCTTGTCAGAAGCTGACTGGTATCTATAATATAACTTGCCCGCTCTTTTAAAAAGGCAAGTCTCTCTCTCTCTTTTGCAATTCCTTTATCGACACGCTCCGAGCCTGCCAGTGGATGGCTTCTTCTCGTCTCTTTGTATCGTTTTACAAGTACGGAATCCTCCGCATCCAAAAATAAGATATCATAAGCGCCGCCGTTTGCCTTGATCCGGTCAAGCACACTTCTAAGTTCCTCAAGTGCCTGTCCACTTCGGATGTCGATCCCGACAGCGACTTTCTGTAATTCTGCATTCTGCTGCAGATCAGACAATTCCACAAATTTTTCCAATAAAGGGATTGGAAGATTATCGACACAGTAAAAGCCGATATCTTCCATCATTTTCAGTGCTGTACTTTTTCCGGCTCCAGACATTCCTGTTAATATCACGAATTTCATATTATAACCACACCTTTCTCATAAGTTTGCAGCTTAAAATTCACCAATCATTTTCACTTCCGGTTCCAATACTACACCAAACTGTGCCTGTACCTTATCCGATACGTCCCTCATCAGCTGACAGATATCTGCTGCTGTTGCATCCCCTTTGTTGATCACAAAACCACAGTGTTTCTCAGACACCTGCGCACCACCCACCTGATAGCCGCGAAGTCCTGCATCCATGATCAGCTTTCCTGCAAAATATCCCTCCGGTCTTTTGAAAGTGCTTCCGGCACTCGGATACTGCAGTGGCTGTTTCTCTGCTCTTTTTTCATTCAATTCTTTCATTTCGGAACGGATTTCCGCCTCATTGCGCGGCACAAGTTCCAAAACAACTTTTGTAACAATATATTTTTTCTCTGGAATACAGCTATGCCGGTAACCCAGGTCGAGCGCATCTCTGTCAAGTTCCAACTGTGCACCGTTTTCATCGAGAACATATACTTTCTCAATGATGTCCTTCATCTCTCCGCCATAGGCTCCGGCGTTCATGACAACTGCTCCGCCGACACTTCCCGGAATACCGGCAGCAAATTCCATGCCGCCCAAACCATTCGATGCCGCAGTATTGGCAATTTTCGAAAGCATCGCACCTGCCTGTGCCGTGATTTTCGTTCCATCCACTTCAATGTTTCCCATTGGGTCTGTCATCTCGATCACCACACCACGGATTCCCTTGTCTCCCACAAGCAGATTACTGCCATTTCCGATAAAAGAATATGACACATGATACTGTCTGCAGAGTGCAAGGATAGCCACAAGTGCTGTTTCATCCGGCTGGACCAGCACATCTGCCGGTCCACCCACACGAAACGTTGTATGTTTTTTCATTGGCTCTTCCATAAATATCCCGGAGCCACCCATTACATTTTGAAGTTCTGTCAAAAACTGGTCATTCATTGATCTTCCCTAAGCTTCCTTTAAGAATGCAATATAGCCTCTGTATGCCTCATACAGATCAACTTTACTGATGATCTCCCATGGCGCATGCATATTCAATACCGGAACACCGCTGTCGATGACATTCATTCCATAATTTGCAAGAATGTAAGCGATTGTTCCGCCGCCGCCCTGATCTACTTTACCAAGCTCGGCTGTCTGGAAGGATACCTCATTTGTATCCATAATATTTCTTAATTTTCCAATATACTCTGCATTTGCATCATTGGAACCACCCTTGCCTCTGGAACCTGTATATTTATTAAATACAAGTCCTTTTCCAAAATATGCGGTGTTTCGTTTTGTCATAACGCTTGGGAAGTTCGGATCAAACGCTGCCGATACATCGGAGGAAAGCACCTTGGAATTTGCCAGTGCTCTTCTGAGTGCCAGTTCTGAATAACTTCCTGCTGCTGCCATTACTTCTGCAACGGTATTTTCGAAAAATCTGGACTGCATTCCGCTGGCTCCCACGCTTCCGATCTCCTCTTTGTCCACTAAGAGGCAGACACTTGTGATCTCCGGATCTTCTGACACAAGCATTGCTTCAAAGGATGGATATGCGCACACCCTGTCGTCATGTCCATAACCCATGATCATGCTGCGGTCAAAGCCGTAATCTCTTGCTTCTCCTGCCGGAACCACCTCGATCTCTGCGGAAAGGAAATCTTCCTCCTCTATACCATATTCTTTGGATAAAAGATTCATGATATTTGCTTTCACTTTTTCTTTTACTTTCTCGTCTTCTGTCTGCATTGGAATGCTTCCGATCAAAAGATCAAGATTTTCACCCTCGATCACTTTTGCAGCTTTCTTCTCTAACTGTTCTCCTGATAAATGGATCAGAAGATCACTCACTCCAAACACCGGATCGCCTGGTTTATCGCCGACATTTACCTTTACAACAGTTCCGTCTTTTTTTGCAATAACACCATGTAATGCCAAAGGTAACGTTACCCACTGGTATTTCTTGATCCCACCATAATAGTGGGTGTCTAACATAGCGAAATCGGTATCCTCATATAATGGATCCTGTTTTAAATCCAGACGTGGTGAGTCAATGTGTGCTCCAAGGATATTCATTCCTTTTTCCATGCTCTCTTTTCCGATTACAAATAAAGCCATGCCTTTTCCCATGTTATTGGCATATACTCTGTCGCCTGCTTTCAATGCTGTATGCTCTGCGATTACCTTTTCAAGATTTACAAAACCTGCTTTTTCTGCTTTCTCCACAAAAGAAGTAACGCACTCGCGCTCTGTCTTGCAATCAGAAATAAACTTGCGGTAATTCTCTGCGAACTGAAATACTTCCTCCCGTTTATTTCCTTCCGGGTATTTTTCCCATGCAATTTTGTTTTCCATAATTTTGTCTCCAAATCTAACTATATATTTATAACGGTTTTTCCGCTATATGCAAAAATGTAAATATGTCGTCTCCGGCTTAATCGTCATCATCATGACCTTTTGTGATATTCTCCTGCACACGGCGGTAAAGCTCCTGTGCTGCATTGTAACCCATTTTCTTCTGTCTGTGGTTAACCGCTGCTGTCTCACAGATGACTGCAAGATTTCGTCCCGGACGGATTGGAAGCGAATGACACGCCACTTTATTTCCAAGAAATTCTGCGTATTCATCCTCTAAACCCAGACGGTCATACTCATTTTCTTTCTTCCAGTCCTCTAGCTTGATGACAAGGTCAATCTGCTGTTTTTCCTTGACACACTCAACACCGTAAAGCGCTTTCACATCGATAATACCGATACCACGCACCTCGATAAAATATCTCGTGATGTCCGGAGAAGTGCCGATCAGCGTATGCTCATTAATCTTGCGGATCTCCACAACATCATCTGTTACCAGACGATGTCCACGGCGCACAAGCTCCAATGCCGCCTCACTCTTACCGATTCCGCTCTCACCCATGATCAGAAGTCCTTCACCATAGACATCGACCAGAACTCCGTGAATGGAAATACATGGTGCCAGCTGTTCACTCAGACAGAAAATCAATTCTGCCATAAATTCCGATGTGCTTCTCCTCGTTCCCAAAACCGGAACATCATTTTCCGAAGCAATCTGTAAAAAATCTTCATCCGGCTGTAAATCCCTGCAGAAGATAATGCATGGGATATCATATGTGGTAAATTTCTGTAAAATCTTTTCCTTCTTCTCCACATCCAGTCTCTGTAAATAGGTGTACTCAACGTTTCCGATGATCTGTACACGCGACTGCTCAAAATGTTCAAAGAACCCACTCAACTGCAACGCCGGACGGTTCACATCACTGATTTTAATACGGTGTTTTTTCAAATCCATGTCCGGCAGGAAATTATACAGATCCATGATCTGTGCTACTTTGCTGACACTTACTCCATTCGTTCCATTCATACCCTTTTCTCCTTTATGTTCTGGGGATTTTTTGTTTTCCTCTGCGCCGGAAAATACTTCTGCCGCATAGAAAACCCATTGTCATAAATATATCACAGAACAGCGTCTTTGTGAAGAAATTCATATACTGCCTGCGCCGCTTTTTCGTTCATGCTCTCGGTGTCGGCAAGATCTTCTGCCGAGGCCTCTCGGATTGCCTCTAACGACTGATATTTTTTCATCAAAGCTTTTCTTCTGGACGGACCGATTCCCGGAATATCATCCAGTATGGAATGCACCTGTTCTTTGCTGCGCAGTGACCTGTGGTATTCGATAGCAAAACGATGCGCCTCGTCCTGAATTCTTGTGATAAGTTTGAATCCTTCACTGCCCCGGTCAATCGGTATCTCAATATTGTTATAGTATAACCCACGGGTTCTGTGATTATCATCTTTTACCATACCACAGACCGGAATATTCAGATGTAATTCATCCAGCACTTTCAGGCAGATATTGACCTGCCCTCTTCCACCATCCATCATAATAAGATCCGGGAAGCGTGTAAAACTGCCATACTCTGCACCGAGTTCTTTCTCCTGCATTTCTTCCTGCTCCCGCATGCCGTGTGTAAAACGCCTTGTAAGGACTTCATGCATGGAAGCGTAGTCATCCGGCCCGGTGACAGTGCGGAGCTTGAACTTTCTGTAATCGCTGCGCTTTGGTTTTCCTTTTTCATAAACCACCATGGAACCAACCGTCTCGAATCCGTTGATGTTGGAGATATCAAACGCTTCCACACGCTGTAAGCCCGGAAGATCCAGCCATCCTGCGATCTCTTTCATCGCTCCGATAGTTCTTCCCTCCTCACGCTTGATCTTCTCCTTATCCTGCGACAACACAAGTTCCGCATTCTTCTGCGCCAGCTCCACCAGTTTTTCCTTCATTCCTTTTTGCGGAATACGGATATAGACTTTGCCGCCGCGCTTCTCCCCCAACCATTCTGCCAATACTTCATGGTCATCGATCTCCTCCGGCAGCATGATCTCCCTCGGAATAAACGGCGTGCCGGAATAAAACTGTTTTACAAATGTAGTCAATATTTGTTCCTTAGTATCCTCATTTCCGATCTTTACATAAAAGTGATCCCGTCCGATCAGTTTTCCATCCCGGATAAAAAATACCTGTACGACCGCATCTCTGTCATCCGCAGCAAGTGCAATAATATCTTTGTCCTCGCCGTCGTTATGCGTGATTTTCTGTTTCTGTGCAATCTGCTTCACGCTGTTTAAAAGGTCGCGATATTCGATTGCCTTCTCAAACTGCATCTCCTCGGAAGCAACCATCATTTTTTCCTGTAACGATTTTAAAATTGGTGCATAGTTTCCATTTAAAAATTCAACGGCTGCATCCACACGCTGTCTGTACTCCTCTTTGCTGATATAGCCCTGACACGGCGCATTGCACTGATGAATATGATAATTCAGGCATGGGCGGTCTTTTCCGATATCTTTTGGCAGATTCCGGTTACAGGTTCTGAGCTGATATAATTTATTGATCAGTTCGATCGTATCCTTGACTGCCCCTGCACTCGTGTACGGTCCAAAATAGCGTGACCTGTCTTTTTTCTGTTGTCTGGAAAACAGAACCCGCGGAAAATCCTCTCCGACCGTCACTCTGATATAGGGATAAGTCTTATCATCCCGCAGCATGGTATTGTATTTTGGTCTGTGTTCCTTGATCAGATTACATTCTAAAACAAGTGCCTCCAGTTCAGAATCCGTGATGATATATTCAAAACGCGCAATCTGTTTTACCATCTGTGCTTTTTTGATCCCCTCATCATGGCTTGCCTGAAAATACTGGTGCACCCGTTTTCTAAGGCTGACAGCCTTTCCAATATAAATAATCGCATCCCTGCTGTCATGCATAATATAAACTCCCGGCTGATCCGGGAGTTTTTTTAATTCTTCTGCAATCTCAAACATTATTCACCATCATTGCCTTTACTCTGGCGTTCAGCGTCCATTGCCTGTTCCATAAAGCTCTTCTTTGTGCTCTCTTCCTCCGGTTCCGGAATACCTTTGATCTCACGGAAAATCTTCATAAATTCTTTTCCGGTGATTGTCTCATGCTCATACAGGTATTCAGAAATCTTATCTAATGATTCGCGGTTCTCGATCAGAAGCTGCATTGCGTCATCATAACATTTGTTAATGATGGAAAGAACTTCTCCATCGATCTGTGCTGCGGTCTCCTCACCGCAGATCAGTCCTGCCCGGTTATCCAGATACTGATTCTCTGTTGTTGCAAGACACATCATGCCAAACTTATCTGACATACCATATTGTGTAACCATTGCTCTTGCGATTGCTGTTGCGTTCTCAATATCGTTTGCAGCGCCGCTTGTTGCAGAGGAAAATACGAGTACTTCTGCCGCACGTCCTGCCATGTAGGTTGTGATCTTGGCAAGCAGTTCATCCTTCGTCTGTAAGAACTTCTCCTCTTCCGGTGTCTGCAAGGTATAACCGAGTGCCCCCATCGTTCTTGGAACGATCGTGATCTTCTGAACCGGCTCAGTGTTCTTCTGAAGTGCTGTCACAATCGCATGACCAACCTCATGATAGGAAACGATCTTACGCTCTTTGTCACTCATCACGCGGTCTTTCTTCTCTTTACCGCCTACTGCTACTAACTCAAAAGCCTCAAACAGATCCGCCTGATTAACATATTTTCTTCCCTTCTTAACCGCATTGATCGCAGCCTCATTGATCATATTGGCAAGATCAGAACCAACAAGACCTGCTGTTGCAAGTGCCAATGCATCCAGATCTACGGTCTCATCCATAAGGACATCTTTGGAATGAACTTTTAATGTCTCAAGTCTTCCCTTCAGATCCGGCTTATCGACGATAATACGGCGGTCGAAACGTC